>Ga0207421_10000005_pt1 | contig 215278 bp, 207 predicted proteins | sample SodLakKL_010_SED_4_FD_187542 | JGI IMG/M metagenome (GOLD analysis project Ga0207421, IMG submission 187542) | Alkaline sediment microbial communities from Lake Tanatar, Kulunda Steppe, Russia - 8KL_010_SED (SPAdes) (version 2) | ecosystem: Environmental > Aquatic > Non-marine Saline and... | reverse complement strand
GAAAAGAAATCCTTGGTCATTTTATCAATTTCCTCTTTTAGAAGATCCAGTTGGCTACTGGCACTATCCAGTTGATTTACCAGGTTTGTATATTCGGTGACATTTTTTTCGGTTGCCACAACTCCAAGAAACTCTCCTTCGATAAAGACCGGGAGGGCACTGATAATGATATGATAACCGGGTTTCGGTGAATGATATGCATTTTTGATGGCTACTTTTTCCTCAAGAACAGAAAGAATCAATGCACCGGGGAAAAAGTCGCTCAAAGGCTTGTAGAGAATTTTATCTGCAGGGATTCCATAAAGCTCTTCGGCATTCCTATTCCAGAAAATCACATTGCCTTCCCGATCGGTGACTGTAATTGCTTCGTGCATGCTATCCATAATATGAACGTACTGATTATTTATGACCCGCATGGTAAGAAGATGATGACTGATAATATCATCAAACCGAATGATTCCAACAACCTCATGATCCTCGTAAATCGGAAGACGGCCAATATTGTATTTGATAAGAAGTTCTTTTGCAGTGGTAATTGCTTGGGATGAATCAATGGTAATCACATGAGGGTTCATGTACGAGGAGATTGGAAGATCTAAATCTTTTCGCTGTTTTTTTAAGTTCGATACGTCGGTGAGGGTCAAAATCCCCAACAACCGTTCGCGGTTATGGTGATGATCCACCACCAGGACTTCCTGAAAATTCTCGAAAAGCATTGTTTCAATGACTTCAATAGTGACGGTTTCCGGGGAGACCTTTAAATAGTTTTCTGAAGCAGCTTCTTTTACTGTATACTTCAATAATTGATTTTCAAACAAAAGTATCACTCCTAAGGGACCAAGTTACTGAGTTGCCTGCAAGTTATCAGAAATATTTGTAAAAAAAAGATACTTTATTAGTATATATCGATTATCATAAAAAATCAATGACTCAACAAAAAGAAAAACAGGCAATGACTAAAAGTTGACAGATGACGAAAAATTGACGCATGTTCGAAGAGCAGACTTAGCAATATACATAGGATTGCAGAAAATGAAGAGGGAATTAATGTCGATATACTGACTTCTCTGAACAGGTTTTGAGACGGAGGAAATGAAAGATTAAGGCGCGTAAGCTGCATTTTAGAACAGAGAATTACAGACATTAAATCGTCAGAATCCTTTGAAATAATAGAAACTGGCATTATCCTTGCTTATAATAAGGGCAGACAATGGTTTTAAGAATTAAACTTTGAATAGGAGGAGAACACATGGTAAAAACTGCGGAAGTGGTCATAATAGGAGGAGGGATATCAGGATGTGCCATCGCTTACAACCTTGCGAAAAAGGGTGTGAAGGATGTGGTGGTCATCGAGAAAGGTTATCTGGCCTCCGGTGCAACCGGAAGCTGCGGGGCAGGTATTCGTCAACAGTGGGGAACGGAGATGAACTGTAAAATTGCAAAAATGTCCTGTGAATTTTTTGAAACTGCCAATGAAGAACTGCAATATGACGGTGATATTGAATTTAAGCAGGGCGGCTACTTATTGTTGGCCAGTACTGATAAAGAACATGAACAGTTTAAGAAGAATGTGGAATTGCAAAACTCTTTAGGAATTCATTCAAGAATGCTTAATCTTGATGAGGCAAAAAAGATTGTCCCCCATTTAAACACTGAGGGTCTTGTCAGTACTGCATTTTATGAAAAAGACGGACATTTAAATCCGTTTCATGCTACAGAGGCTTACGGTAAAGCCGCGGAGCGCTTAGGCGCAAAAATTTATAAGTATACTGAAGTAACGGGTATAGAAGTGGAAAACGGCAGAGTGAAAAAAGTCAAGACAGACAAAGGGGATATTGAGACGAAGGTTGTCGTAAATGCCGCAGGTGGTCATTCCCAAGTTATAGCTGAAATGGCCGGTGTAGATATTCCTGTTTATTCTGAAAGACACCAGATTTTAGTCACAGAACCACTTGAACCATTACTTGAGCCAATGTTAATGTCATTTTCGTTAAATATCTACTGTCAGCAGGTTCCCCATGGAGGTTTTATTATGGGACGGGGAGATGATACCGAACCGAGAGATTTAAGAGTCACATCAAGTTGGCAATTTCTCGATGAGATGATTAAAACCGCAACCAGGGTTTTGCCTCCTCTTAAAAAAGCAAGACTTCTTCGGCAATGGGCAGGACTTTATAATATGACTCCCGACCGGCAACCGATTTACGGGAAGGTCGATGAAGTGGAAGGATTTTATCTTGCGGTCGGATTCAGCGGACACGGCTTCATGTTCGGACCGGCAACCGGGCTTTTGATGGCAGAATATATTCTTGGAGAAGAGCCGACAATCAACATTGACATGTTAGGTCTGAAACGATTTGAATCGGGAGATCTGATTCTGGAACCGTCAGTCGTTTAATACATCATCGATCGATAAAATTCAGGTAAGGAGTGAAAAACATGAGAATTGAAGACCATCCCGTTTTAGAGTTCAAGCGAGGAAAAAAAATATCTTTCACTTATAATGGCGAGAAGGTGGAGGGTTATGAGGGAGAAACGATCGCAGCAGCATTGCATGCAGCGGGAGTACAAGTATTAAGCTACAGTGATCGGCATCGCCCCCGGGGATTCTACTGTGCTATCGGAAACTGTTCCTCCTGTTTTATGGAGGTTAACGGAGAAAGCAACGTGAAAGTATGCATTGAACCCCTACAGGAAGGAATGGACGTTAAAACCCAAAAAGGAAAGGGTGAAATCGTATGAAGAACGTAGAATTATTGGTGATCGGTGGAGGACCGGCAGGTCTGTGCGCAGCAATCAGTGCTGCTGAAGCTGGGGTAGATGTTTTATTGGCGGAAAGAGACGAATGGCTGGGAGGCCAACTGGTAAAACAGACTCATATGTTTTTCGGATCGGAAAAACAGCACGCCTCCGTCCGTGGAGTGGATATCGGAAAATTGTTGGTCAAAAAAGTGGAAGAGTATAAAAACGTTGAAGTAATGAAAAACGCTACGGTTTTAGGACTTTATGAAGATCGGGTGGTTACCATTCAACAGGACGGAAACTACGTAAAAGTAAATCCGAAGTCAGTGATTATCACAACCGGTGCAAGTGAAAAAACCCTTGTCTTCCCCAACAATGATCTGCCGGGAGTCTACGGTGCAGGGGCAGTTCAAACTCTTATGAATGTTTACGGAGTGAAGCCCGGAAACAAAGTACTTATGGTAGGGGCAGGAAATATCGGACTGATTGTAAGTTATCAACTAATGCAGGCAGGAGTCGACGTTGAAGCAATCGTGGATGCATCACCGAATATAGGAGGCTACCTGGTGCATGCGTCGAAAATTCGACGGATGGGAGTTCCGATTTTAACCCGTCACACTGTAAAAGAAGCCATCGGAAAAGAAGCTTTGGAAGCTGCGGTAATATGGGAACTGGATGACAAATGGCAACCGATCCCCGGAAGCGAACAAAAACTGGATGTTGACGTTATGTGTATCTCGGTGGGACTTACCCCCCTTTCCGAACTGTTATGGCAAATCGGCTGTAAAATGGAATTTGTTGGTGAGCTTGGAGGCTTTGTACCGACACGAAGTGATAAACTGCAAACTTCCCTGGACGGAATTTTTGTAGCAGGAGATGTTGCAGGGGTTGAAGAAGCAAGTAGTGCCATGGTGGAAGGGAGCTTGGCGGGACTCTCCGCATCTTCATATTTAGGATATAAAATTGATGTGGTGAAAGAGCTGGAAAGAGACTATCTGAATCAGTTAAATGACTTACGATCCGGTCCGGTAGGAGAAAAAATCCGGCAGGGACTTGCAAAAGCTTTAATCAGCGAACAAGCTGCTAATCCGGGTCAAGGCTCATAAAGGAGGAGAAAAGATGTTAGAAAAAACAGGAGTACCTACAAAAGAACAAATTGATAGTGCCTTTCCGTCAGAGGAACGAATGAAAAAAGGACCGTTTGTGGTTGTGGAATGTTTCCAGAAGATCCCCTGCAACCCATGTTTTACAGCATGTAATCGTGACGGGATCAAAGCCTTTGAAGATATAAACGATCTGCCCGATGTCGATCATGACAACTGTAACGGATGCACTCTTTGTGTCAGTAAGTGTCCGGGTCTTGCCATTTTTGTTGTGGACATGACTTATTCAGAAGATAAGGCGTTATTGAAAATCCCATACGAATTTTTACCGTTGCCCCAGGAAGGGGACCGGGTGATGGGACTCAGTCACGGGGGAGAAGAAGTGGAAAAGGTGGAAGTGATAAAAGTGCAAAATCCCAAAGGATTTGATAAAACTCCGGTGATTTCCCTTGCCGTCAGCAAAGACAAAGTTAAGGTAATAAGATCCATCAAAGTGCCAAAGGAGCGAGACCGATCGGAAGATGAAATCGTCTGCCGATGTTCCGATGTGACCCTTGAAGAGGTTAGAGAACTGATCCGTACAGGGCACACCACCTTTGATGAAATCAAAAAGATCAGTCGTATCGGTATGGGTCCCTGTCAGGGAAGAACCTGCAGTCAACTGGTCATCAGGGAAATTGCAAGTATTACAGGCCAAGACCCGTCGAGCTTGTTACCGGGGACCTACAGACAGATCGTAAAATCCCTTGAAATGGGAAAAGTCATCGAAGCCCTTGAAAAGGAAGAACAGGAGAATAAGTAAAAATCAGTTCATAATGCTGAAAAATGAAAGAATCTTTGTTATACTGTAAACAAGATGAATTTTATTATGCTCAGGGGTTTCAGGGTACCTCTGGGCATCATCATGAGACTATAATAAAAAAAGAGGTGAAGGATGAACATGAAAAAACTGGAAAAGTATGAAGAGAAGTGTATTGAATGTCATGCCTGTGAAGATGTTTGTGCAAAAACTTACTTCAAATCAGAAGACCGGGGGAAGTCCAGAATTGTCATCAACGAAGAGCTTGATGAAAAAGGTCAGAAAATTAACGTCTGCAATCAATGCGGAGAATGTATGGAAGTCTGTCCCGAGCTGGCCCTGACCAGAGACAAAAAAGGAGTAGTGCGGCTAGACAAAGACAAATGCGTTGAATGTCTGATCTGTGTCGGATTTTGTCCGTATCTTTCAATGAGAGTGCATAAAGATCTCCTCGAACCTTTCAAATGTATTGCCTGTGGACTCTGTGCCAAAGAATGTCCCACTGAGGCCATTGAAATCGTAGAGACTGTTTAGGATAAATCGTAATTCAATAGAATGGAAAAGGAGATGAGATGATGTCTGTTGTAATCGCAAAAGAACGAGTGGAAGAGATGAAGAATAACCGTAAGGTGTTAAAAGCCTTGGAATATACTCCGACGAAGGTGAATAGAGGGTATACCGACAAGACTTTATATATTAACTTAACTGACAACCAGGTGGAGTTTAGGGATATTCCTGAAATGGTGAAAGAGAAATTTATTGGGGGAAAAGGGTATGGTCTGTGGCATCTATGGAATGGAATTAAAGATGACACGAAGTGGAATGATCCCGAGAATGAAATTGTGATTTCTCCGGGACCGATTGCTGGAATTACCCAGTACCCCGGAGCAGGAAAATCCTTAGTTGTGAGCATCTCCCCAATCACAGGAACGGTTATTGACAGTAATGTGGGCGGACACTTTGGTCCTCTTATGAAGTTTTCAGGATTTGATGCACTGGAAATTCAAGGGAAAGCGGAAAAAGATGTAGTGGTGTTTATCGATGGAAATAAAGGAACGATCTCCATTGAGGAAGCACCGGTGGAAACCATCGACAGCCATATTCTTGCAGAAGAGTTAACGGAAATGTATGCAGATGATGAAGAAGACAAGCGACATATCTCTGTGGTCTCTTCGGGTCAAGCTGCAGAGCATAGTTATATCGGATTATTGAACTTCAGTTTTTATGATAAGCGGAAAAAAGCCCAACGGTTAAAACAAGCGGGTCGCGGTGGAATCGGTACTGTGTTCAGAGATAAAAAAATCAAAGCCCTGATTGTGAAGTATAAAGGCGTAAAAGGTGACAGCAATCATCCAGCCGATGTTGAAAAAATTAAGCAGGTTGGGATGAAGCTTCATAAGGAAGTCCATGACTTTGACGATGAGCAATGCCAAATGAGACAGGTGGGAACGGCAAATCTCTTCGAAACTATGAGCGATTATGATCTGCTTCCTGTAAACAACTTCCAGTACGGATCTCATAAGGATGCTGCCGCTACTGGCGGACGAGCTGCCCTTAAAAAGGTCTTGCAGCAGAATGAGCCAGACGGATGTTGGTTCGGATGTTCAATGTCCTGTGCGAAGTCTGCAGTGGAGTACGAGCTTCAAACCGGACCTTATAAAGGACAGAAGGTCGTTGTTGATGGACCTGAATATGAGACCATCGCAGGGGTTGGAAGCAACTGTGGAATCTTCGACATCGATTATGTATTGGAATGTAATTTCTACTGTGACACCTATGGAGTGGACACGATCTCCTTCGGTACATTAACCGCCTTCGCCATGGAATGCTATGAGCGGGGAGTAATCGATAAGGAAGTTACCGGCGGTTTGGAGATGACCTTCGGAAATAAAGATGCTGCAATGGAGCTCCTGCACCAGATGGCAAGAGGTGAAGGATTTGGTGTGGTTGCTGGCAAAGGTGTGCGGGCAATGAGAGAACTTTTCGTCAAAGAGTACGGAGCAGATGAAAACCTGCTTTTGGATATCGGAATGGAATCAAAGGGACTTGAGTATTCTCAATATGTTTCAAAGGAATCTTTAGCACAGCAGGGTGGTTACGCATTAACCAATAAAGGTCCTCAGCATGATGAGGCATGGTTGATTTTTATGGATATGGTGAATAATCAAATTCCGACCTTTGATGACAAAGCGGAAGCTCTTCACTACTTCCCAATGTTCAGAACCTGGTTTGGTCTTCAGGGTCTCTGTAAATTGCCATGGAATGACGTTGAGCCCATAAGCAACAGAGACATCGAAGGACCGGAAGCAGCCAAGGTTCCCGAACATGTACAGAACTATGTTGACCTGTACAATGCGGTGACGGGTAACAATATTGATAAGCAGGAAATGATTCTTCAATCGGAAAGAGTCTATAACTTCCAAAAGGTTTTTAACATCCGTCTCGGTGTCGTGGGAATTGAAGGAGACCGGGCACCATACCGTTCCGTCGGGCCGGTAACGAAGGAAGAATATCTATCGCGGGAAGATCGATATGACAAACAAATGAAAGAAAAGATCGGTGTTGATCCTGAAGGAAAAAGCGTAGAGGAGAAAATGGCGATCACAAGAGAATTCAGAGAGTCACAATTCGCTCAGCTGCGGGATACGGTCTATAAGCGTAGAGGATGGACTGTTGAAGGAATTCCTACACTTGAGCATCTTCAAAATATCGGCATGGACCTTCCTGAAGTGATGGAAGTAGTAAAGCCCTACTTGAGCAAGTAAAAGCTGTTGATGAAAACATTGGATATTGGGGCGGAGTTGAGACTTCGCCCCTTTTCATGTTAGAATGGTTTTAGATAGAGGATACAATAGAGGTGATAGAATGATTCAGGTAAACGGAAGAAATCACGAATGGTATGAAGGAATGACAATTGAAAGCCTTTTAAAAGATCTGAACTACACCTACCCGATTTTGGTGATACGGATCAACGGAACATTAATTGATAAAGAAGACTATTCTGCAACCAAAGTACAGAAGGGTGACGATGTGAAAATCATCCATCCTATTGCCGGAGGTTAAAGGAGGGTTATTGTGAAAATCAAAAAAATTTCTGACTGGTTAAGAAACTATGTGGAAAATCATGGAGGTTGTCTGTGGATTGAGGAGCGAAATGTCATTAAAGGATGATGAATGGTTTTTAAAGGACCATCAGGTTTGGTGGTAAAACCGGAAGGAAATAAGGAATGGATTGAAGCAACCGTTGAAGGAGAAGACTTAAAATTCTTTCTGGACAAGGAATTATGGGAAAATGTCAAGGAGAAAAAGGCGATAACCATGCATCTGGAAGGATATGGGCGGTTTGTTCTTGAAATTGAGACTTAGAGAGGATCTGCTCTCTAAGTTTTTTTATTTTATCCCGCAGGAGAATAGGATATAATAAAAATAAGGGAAGAAGGAAGGAAAGGCAGGAGAGAAAATGGCGAAGATTCGACTTCGACTTTTTGGTCCACCGGAGATTTATAAAAATGATGAAAAAGTGTTTTTACCCTATCGTAAGGCAGAGGCGCTTTTTTACTATCTAGTGATTCAAAAACAGGCAACGAGAGAGGAACTCGTAGGCCTTTTTTGGGGTGAAATCCAGGATGAACTGGCGAAGAAAAATCTTCGGAATGCCATGTATAAAATTCGTAAAGCCTTTGACATGGAGGTGATTCACTCGCCTCAAAAATCCATTGTTCTCTTAAACGATGAAATATCAATTATCTCGGATTACCATCAGATAATGAAGAATCCTTCTGAAATGACGGATCTTTATCGTGGAGAATTCTTAAAAGGCTTCTCTGTCAAAGATGAAGCAATGTTTTCTCATTGGCTGGAAAATCAAAGGACCCTTTTCGAAAGCCAATATATTTCAGTGCTTTATAAGGAAGTGGAAAAAGCAATTAAACAAAAAGATTTTCATATGGGCGAAAAAATAAGCAAGGAAATTATCGAGCAGGATCCCTATGATGAGAGAGCCTATCGTTTATTAATGAATGTGTATGACGAATTTTCCCTTCCAAACAAAGGATTGGAAGTTTTTCAAAACCTTGCCCGTTTTTTGGAAGAAGAGTTGGGAGTGGAGCCTTCAGAGGATACACGACGTCTCTATAGGCGTATGCAGAAAGAACAACAGCAAAGGAAAGTAGAAGGAACAAAGAAAAAGAAGTCCTTTTACTTTGGCCGGGAGAGGGAATTAGAACAGATTCGAAGAGGTTTATTTGAGGATGTTAAAGGGGACGGAAAGACCTTTGTATTGATTCAGGGAGAAGCGGGGATCGGTAAAACCTCTATTGTTGAACATCTCTTCGAAGAGTTTCAAGAGGAAGGGTTTCTGGTTTTTCAAACGGAATGCTTCGGTGCAGAGAAGAATTATATACTCAAGCCCTGGAATCCCATCATCTCTCAACTTATTCCCTATATTGAAAAGCAGAAAATAAAAATTCAATCTCCCTGGGGGAATGTTTTAAAAAGAGCCTTTCCCCAGCTGCAAACCTGGGATCATGAAGGGGGAGGAGAATATATTGATGGAAGTGTAGCCGGCAAGGTTGAGGATCAGCTCATTGAAGAGGGGATTGTTGAGGTTTTTCGCCACATCCAAGGCTCAGGGAAAGTGTTATTAATTTTTGAGGACTTACAGTGGATTGATGAAAAAAGCCTTCGACTGCTGACAAATTTGATGCTAAAATATCCAAAGAACCGGTTGAGGGTATTGGCAACATATCGAGGAGGGGATCGTCGGGATGTGGATCTTTTTCTTTCCCTTGCATATCAAAAGGGGATCCTGGAAAAGCTGGAACTAAAAAGATTTACAAGGGAAGAGACAAAAAATCTTGTAGAAAATTATCTTCTTTATTCCGAGGATAAAAAGACCTTAAAAGGGTTAAGCGATCTATCGGAGGGTTTTGATCAAATTTATGAGGAAACCGAAGGAAATCCTTTTTTTCTGATGGAGTATTTGAATCGAATCGGGAAAAGTCAGGGACAGAATACTCATGGACCCAAGGAGGAAGACCTTTTGAGAAGCCGTTTTGTCAACCTTTGTCAACAAGCGGAGGAAGTGGCGGAATTAACGGCACTCTTTTTTGATAAGGCCGAAATGAAAGAACTGATCAATCTTATGAGTCTTTCTGAATCCACGTTGATTGACCGCTTGGAGAACTTAATCAATGAGGGAATCCTCAAGGAGGAAGCCTCGGGAGAAAATATCTACTATCGTTTTACCCATCAAAAACTCCGGGAGTACTGTTATGATAAACAAAGCAAAGCAAGACGAAGGCATTCTCACCGGAGAATCGGCGAATATATGGAAAACAGGCTGGGAAATAATTGGGAGGACCATATGCTTTTTTCCAAGCTCATCTACCATTTTGAACGGGCGGGGCATTATAAAAAAGCTCTCAATTACAGCATTCAAAACTTGAAATATTATGTCGACTTTAGTCATGAACTGTTTCCTGTCTTAGAGGAAAAAGGGAATCAGGATGATCACCCATACTACTTATCGAAGCATCAAATTATCAAAGAACTGGAAGATATGGGGGAGTTGCTGGAAAAAGCAAAAAGGGGAGTCAACGGAACAGAGGATCTTTACGAGGAGGAAGTATACTTCCGTTACATCAAGGGAAGGTATCTTATTCGTCGTGGAGATTATGACGCAGGCATGGAAGAAATAAATCGTATTATTTCTTTAGCTGAAAAGCAAAAGGATTACAGAAGCCTGATTAAAGCATATAAACAGAAGGTTTACTATGGGATTCAAACCTATCAAAGAGACACCATGAAAGAAAACCTCGAGTTGGGATTCAGGAACCTCAAGATGATTGATTATCCTAAAGAAGAAGCGGTATATTATCGGTTGTTTGGTCTATATCACATGATGATGGAGAACTACGAGCAGGCTGATGAAACCTTGAGATACTCAATCCGTCTTTTTAATCAGATTCCCGGAGATCAAGGGAAATATAAGCTGAACATTGCTGCCGGCTATAATTATCTTGGTGAAATTCGACGCATTCAAATGAAGTTCTTTGAAAGTCTTAAGTATTACGATCAAGCAATTAAAATTTGTGAGGATCAGGAAATTTTTCGGGGGCTGAATGTTTTTTACACAAAAGCAGGGCAAGCAGCATTTGACGGAGGAGACTTTCTGCGGGCGAAAAACTATTTTGTGAAAGCCTTGAATCTCTATGGAAAAGAAGATGCGCTTTGGGGACGGTCCATTGCGGAAGGATTTATGGCATTGATTCTGTTCCGGGAGGAGATGTACGAATCATCATTGAAGTGTCTTAAAAACGCTGAGAAATTCAGCATAAAAATGAAAAATCCCTATGAGTTGGGGATTGTTTATCGGATAAAAAGCGGAATCAAACGGGAAATGATGAGTAAGCGGGTGATCCCCTCCTTTTATCGTCAAGCTCTTTCAAAGGATTTGTCCTACTATTGCAAGAAGGGAATCGAGAATCTGAATCAGGTTGATGGAAACTATGAAATTCATATTCTTAGACGATTAGACGCTTTAGCGACGATAAAGAGTTAAAATGGGAACAATAAATACACCTCGCTTTTTAAAGCAAGGAGGATGAGGAGGATTCTGAGTGATAAAAATTGATGGAAATCATTTAAGTTTGGAGCAATTTGCGGACGTGGTCCTGCAAGGACAGGAAGTGGCATTGGAAGTTGGAGCCATTGAAAAAGTTCACCGGGCAAGGGATCTTGTTAACCGGTATGTTGAGGAGGAACGGGTTTCCTATGGAATCACCACCGGTTTTGGGAAATTCAGTGATGTGGTGATTTCAAAGGAAGAGACGGAGGAGCTGCAGAGGAATCTGATTATCAGCCATGCCTGTGGCATAGGCGATCCTTTCTCAGAAGAAGAAACCCGGGGAATTATGCTTCTTCGTGCCAATGCCTTGGCGAAAGGATTCTCAGGAGTTCGTCTGAAGGTGATTGAAACACTGTTGAAAATGCTCAATAAGCGGGTGCATCCCATCATTCCGGAAAAAGGGTCTTTAGGTGCCAGCGGGGATCTTGCACCTCTTTCCCATATGGTCCTGGTCATGATTGGTGAGGGAGAAGCGATCTACAACGGGTCTCTCATGAGCGGAAAAGAAGCCATGGAGAAAGCGGGCATTGAAACAATCGTATTAACTGCCAAAGAGGGTCTCGGACTGATCAATGGTACTCAGGCGATGACTTCAGTGGGAGCTCTTACCTTATACAGAGGGATACAACTGTCGAAAATTGCAGATATTTCTTCCGCTCTTACCGTGGAAGCGCTAAATGGAATTATTGATGCCTTTGATCCAAAGGTTCATGAAGTTCGACCCCACAGCGGTCAAATTACAACAGCATCCAATTTACTTCGTTTGCTTGATGAGAGTCAATTAACCACCCATCAGGGTGAAATGCGGGTTCAAGATCCCTATACTTTACGATGCTTACCGCAAATCCATGGAGCAACCAAGGATGCTTTGGCATTTATCAAAGAAAAAGTTGAAATCGAAATGAATGGAGTGACTGACAATCCTCTCATTTTTACAGAGGAGGACCAGGTCATTTCCGGAGGGAATTTCCACGGTCAACCTATGGCACTGCCCTTCGATTTTCTAGCCATTGCACTTGCAGAACTTGCAAACGCAGCTGAGCGGAGAATTGAGCGACTGGTAAATCCTCAGCTCAGCGGTCTTCCTGCTTTTCTAACGGAAAAGGGAGGTCTTCATTCCGGCTTGATGATTGCTCAATACTCTGCAGCGGCCCTGGTTTCTGAAAACAAGATCCTGGCCCATCCTGCCAGTGTAGATTCAATTCCTTCTTCAGCAAATCAGGAGGATCATGTAAGCATGGGAACCATTGCCGCAAGGAAAGCGAGAGAGATCGCTTTCAATACTTCGAGGGTTCTGGGAATAGAATTGATGACAGCAGCCCAGGCCATTGAGTTTAAGGAATCAAAGGAGTTGGGCAAAGGAACCATGATCGCATATAAAACTCTCAGAAAGTCATTAAAACCCCTTAAAGAAGACCGGATTCTCTACCGGGATATCAATATTGCCTCGGAAATGATTGATAACAATCAAATTCTCAATGCAGTGGAAGAAACTGTGGGATCCCTGGATTAAGCAAAAAACCCTTATCGGCTATTTTTAAAGGATAAGGGTTTTTTCATGGAAATTGTTCGGATCAACGGTCTCGGGGAAAAGGGTATGATATAATAAAAAGAACTATACAAAAGAGGTGATTTCCCATGACAAAGGGTAAATTTGTCCATCTCCATGTTCATACAGAATACAGTTTGCTTGATGGGTTTACAACCATCGATCGTCTCATGGATGAGGTAAAGGAAAAGGGAATGGATTCCATTGCCATCACCGATCACGGATCCATGTTCGGAGTGATCGATTTTTATAAAAAAGCAAAGGAAAAGGGAGTCAAGCCGATTATCGGCTGTGAAGTCTATACTGCCCGGAGACGACTGACAGATAAAGATCCGGTGAAGGATAAAAACCAAGGGCACTTGGTGCTTCTGGCAAAAAACGAGGCGGGATACAAGAATTTGATCAAAATTGTATCCAAAGGATTTTTGGAAGGGTTCTATTATAAACCGCGGGTTGACTATGAGACACTGGAAGCGCATTCGGAAGGGCTGATCTGTTTGAGTGCCTGTCTGGCAGGAGACATTCAACAGAAGATTTTGAACGGAGAAAAGGAAAATGCTGAAAAACTTGCCCTCCGTCTGAAAGGGATTTTCGGAGAAGATAATTTCTACCTGGAGCTGCAGGACCACGGGTTAAAGGAGCAGAAGATTGTTAACAGGGAGTTCCTTCAAATGAGTAAAAAATTGGAGATTCCATTGGTTGCAACCAATGATCTCCACTATATTCAAAGAGAGGATCATGAACCCCATGATATTCTACTTTGTATCCAAACCGGGAAAACTCAACAGGATCCGGACCGTATGAAGTTTCCCAATGACGAATTTTACTTAAAATCTCCTGAGGAAATGGAAGAGCTATTTCCTTATGCAGTCCGGGCTTTGGAAAACTCGGTAAAAATCGCGGAACGTTGTAACGTGGACTTTGACTTTAATGCCATGCATCTTCCGGATTATGAAGTCCCCCAGGGCTATACTCCCTTTGATTATTTAAAACATCTTTGTACGGAAGGTCTTTACCGACGTTATAAGGAGCCCGGGGAGGATCTGTTTAAGCGTTTGAATTATGAACTGAATACCATAAAAGGGATGGGCTATACCGAATATTTTCTCATTGTATGGGACTTTATTCGTTATGCCAGGAATAAGAATATTGCTGTAGGTCCCGGGAGGGGAAGCGCGGCGGGCAGCATCGTTGCCTATACTTTAGAAATTACAGACATTGATCCGATAAAATACCAATTGATCTTCGAACGATTTTTGAATCCTGAGCGGATTTCAATGCCCGATATTGATATCGATTTTTGCTATGAACGTCGTGAAGAAGTGATTGACTACGTGAAAGAGAAGTATGGGTCCGAAAAAGTTGCCCAAATCATTACTTTCGGAACGATGGCTGCAAGGGCTGCAATACGGGATGTCGGCAGGGTGATTGACATGCCCTACAATCAAGTGGACCGGATTGCCAAGGAAATTCCCTTTGCCATCGGAATGACCATCGATAAAGCATTAGTCATGAATCCAAAGCTGAATGAAATCATGGATGAGGATGAGCAGGCAAAGTACCTGATTGAAATGGCAAAAAAGGTTGAAGGGATGCCCCGCCATGCCTCCACCCATGCAGCCGGTGTCGTGATCGCGAAGAAAGCCGTTGAAGAGTATGTTCCCCTCTATATGCATAACGACAGTGTTTCCACCCAATTCACAATGGGAACTCTGGAAGAACTGGGACTATTGAAGATGGACTTTTTGGGATTGAGGACTTTGACAGTGATCCGAAATGCTATGGATAATGTGGAGGCTCAGCATGGGATTCAGATTGATTTTTCCGGCGGAGATTATGAAGATCCTAATGTGTATCAACTGATCAGCAAGGGAGAAACATTAGGTGTGTTTCAGCTGGAGAGTACAGGAATGATTTCTTTTATGCGGGAACTCAGACCCGATTCCTTTGAAGATGTGGTTGCGGGGGTCTCGCTTTTCAGACCGGGACCCATGGAATCCATTCCCCGTTATGTAGCATCAAAGAGAGATCCATCGAAGGTGGAATACCTTCATGAATCCTTAAAACCCATATTGGAAGTGACCTATGGATGCATGGTTTATCAGGAACAGGTCATGCAGGTGGTTAGGGAACTGGCTGGATACAGCTATGGTCGGAGTGATATTGTAAGAAGAGCAATGGGGAAAAAGAAGATGGATGTAATGGAAAAGGAACGGGAGTATTTCATCCATGGGAAAGAGGATGAGGAAGGAAACGTTGAAATTCAAGGGTGCATCAGAAACGGGATTCCCAAGGATATCGCTAACCGCATCTATGACGAAATGATTGACTTCGCCAAATATGCATTTAACAAGTCCCATGCTGCTGCCTATGCAGTACTCGCCTATCAAACCGCTTATTTAAAGTATTATTATCCTGTGGAATTCATGGCGGCACTCATGACAAGCATTATGGGGGATACCTCTAAGGTTGCCCAATACATTCATGATGCGAGAAAAATGGATATAGAGATTCTTTCGCCGAATATTAACCGAAGTTTTTCGAAGTTTACGGTGGAAGAAGGTTGTATACGCTATGGACTAGCTGCTGTAAAAAACGTGGGTGTTTCTATGATTGACTCGATTGTAAGTATTCGTAAGTCTAAAGGGGATTTTAAGGATTTTATTGATTTTTGTCAGAAAGTTCCTTCAAAGGATCTGAATAAACGTGCAATTGAAAGTCTGATTAAGTCCGGGGCGTTTGATGAAACGGGAGCAAATCGGGCTCAACTGATGGCAGTTTATGAGGGGGTGCTGGAGAGTGTATCGAAAACAAAGAGAAGAAATCTGGATGGCCAGATCGGATTATTTGACCTGGGACAGAATAAGGATTTCGGAATACCTTCCATCACGATACCTAATATAAAAGAGTTTGACGAAAAACGAAGGTTAAGTATGGAAAAGGAAACGGTAGGTCTTTATGTTACCGGTCATCCTTTGGGTGCCTATGAAGAAATTTTAAAAACCTATGTCAGCACCAACAGCTCAGAGTTGAAAGCCGTTGTGGATGAATTGGAGGAAGGCCCCCGTTTTAAAGATAAGCAGACGGTGATAGTGGGGGGAATGGTGGCTGAAAAATCAACAAAAATGACCCGCAATAATCAGCTGATGGCCTTTATCCGTTTGGAGGATCTTTACGGTGATTTGGAATGTGTAATCTTTCCAAATGTTTTTGAGCGCTTTGCTCCGCTGATCCAAGAAGATCAGTTTATCCTTGTAAAGGGAACTCTGGATCTTCGGGAAGAGGAAGAACCGAAAATTCTTGTGAATTTGATAAAATCCCTGGATCGTTTAAAGGATGAAAAAGTTTGCATAAAACTTGCATCAAAAAATGATCGCAAACAGTTAAAACGAGTGAAAGATCTCCTTATAAAAGAACAGGGGGACACCCCAGTGATTCTCCTGATAGAGGATAGCGGTGAAAAATTAAAGGCTCCAAGATCCCATTGGATCAACCTGAAGGGAAAAACCATAAAGGAACTGCAAAAAGAATTGGGAGAGGACTCGGTGAAGGTTTTCGGCACACCATAACGGGGCTTCTCCCCCTGTTTTTCTCTGATGGAATTGGCAGGGTTACAAAGAATAACTTTTCGGACTTTTTCAAATCATGATATAATGGTGTACATACTGAAAAATAGTCAGGAGTGATTTTATGCAAACGATTGCAGTCCTAACCAGTGGAGGAGACTCTCCCGGTATGAACGCAGCCATACGATCTGTTGTTCGCTATGGAATTCATAAGGAGTTAAAAGTACTCGGCGTTAAACAGGGATATGAAGGTTTGTTAAATGCGGATATTGAGGAAATGACGCTATCTTCCGTAGCAGATATTATCCATCGGGGAGGCACAAAGCTTTTAAGCGCAAGGAGTGAACGCTTTAAGACTGAAGAAGGTCAGAGAAAAGCCTTAAACGTTATTAACATTTTTAACATCGACGGAATTGTAGTGATTGGGGGAGACGGTTCTTTTCGCGGAGCAGAGGCACTATCCAATCACGGGATCCCTACGGTTGGAATTCCAGGGACCATTGATAATGATCTGGATTATACCGAGTACACTATAGGATTTGATACTGCGGTGAATACAGCTCTTGATGCCATTAGTAAAATCAGAGATACATCCACATCTCATGGGCGTGCCAACATCATTGAAGTTATGGGAAGAGACTGTGGTGATTTAGCACTCTACGCAGGTTTGGCAGGGGGTGCGGAAAGTATTATCGTTCCGGAAGTCCCCTTCGACTTGGACCGGGTCTGCAATAAGTTATTGCAGGGAAGAAATCGGGGGAAGCTTCACAGCCTTATTGTTCTCGCCGAAGGTGTGGGAAATGCCATGGAGATCGGAGATCAAATTCAGGAGAAAACGGGGATTGAAACCCGGGCAACCATTCTCGGGCATATCCAGCGGGGAGGAACTCCTTCGGGAAGAGATCGGATGATGGCCAGTCAAATGGGGGCAAAAGCTGTTGATCTTCTCATACAAGGAGAAGGAAGCATGGTTGTGGGAATAAAGGGAAAAGAAATTATTGCGGTACCAATTTCAGAGGCATTGAAAACCAAGACGCCCATTGACGAGAAAACCTATGAACTGGCAGATATTTTATCGAAATAGCAAGAGAAACTTTGGAGGTGGAAAAATGAAAAAAACAAAAGTAGTCTGCACGATTGGCCCAGCAAGTGAAAATTATGACATTCTTATGAAGTTGATTGAGAGTGGGATGAACGTAGCAAGATTGAATTTTTCCCATGGAAATCAAGATGAACATCGAAGTCGAATTGAAATGATTCAGCAGGCCAGTGAGGACAGCGATATGCCTATTGCAATTATGTTGGATACCAAGGGACCTGAAATACGTACAGGGAAATTTAAAATGGATGTTGTAGAGCTGATGCAGGGAGATCATTTCACGATTACTACAAGGGATGTGGAAGGAGATCAGAATATCTGTTCCGTTTCTTATTCCGGAATTGTGCAGGATGTAAAAGTGGGGGATCGAATTCTTATAGATGACGGGCTGGTTTCTCTAAAAATCATGGAAATTCCCAATGAGACGGATATTCTTTGTCTTGTGGAAAATCAAGGGGAGATTAAAGACCATAAGGGCGTGAATCTTCCCGGTGTAAAGACGAATTTACCTGCAATCACCGATAAAGATATTAGCGATATTCAATTTGGAATTGAGATGGGCGTGGATTTCATTGCGGCATCTTTCGTAAGAAAAGCGGAGGATGTGCTGGAGATTAGAAAAATCCTTGAAGACCATGGGGCGGATCATATTAAAATTATCCCGAAAATTGAGAACCAGGAAGGTGTGGACAATCTGGATGAAATTATCGAGGTTTCTGATGGGATCATGGTCGCAAGGGGAGATCTTGGTGTTGAAGTTCCAACAGAAGAAATTGCAATTATACAAAAGGATATGATCCACCGGTGTAACATGGTGGGAAAGCCGGTGATTACTGCGACACAAATGCTGGATTCTATGATTCGAAATCCAAGACCCACAAGAGCTGAAGTTACCGACGTGTCCAATGCCATTTTTGACGGCAGTGATGCTATTATGCTCTCCGGTGAGACCGCAGCAGGGAAGTATCCTGTTGAAGCTGTTGAAACCATGGCAAGAATTGCAAAACGCACAGAACAAGCCATTGAATATCAAAAAGAGCTGCATGAACGTTCAACGGGTGCGAATCTTTCAGTTACTGATGCCATTAGCTATTCTACTTGTACAACTGCCATGAGCCTTGGTGCTGCAGCTATAATTACAGCAACATCTTCCGGGCACACAGCAAGGATGGTGTCCAAGTTCCGTCCAAGCTCTCAAATTATAGCTGTTACCACCAGTGAAAGAGTGAGAAGACAGTTGGCTCTAAGCTGGGGAGTATACAGTATTACTATGGATGAAATGGAATCGACGGATGACATTATTAACGTTTCTGTGATGAATGCCTTGAAGGAAAAGTACATTGAACCGGGAGATTTGGTTGTGATTACTGCGGGGGTTCCTGTTGGAGTAGCGGGAACGACAAACTTAATTAAGGTTCATGTTGCCAGTGAAATTCTTCTTTCAGGAAAAGGGATCGGTAAGAAATCGGTCACTGGACGGGCTGTGATCGTGGATGACAAGGAAGATCTTAATGAAGTGAAAGAAGGCGACATTCTTGTGACTTATGCCACAGATCGCAGCTTTATGGACGCAATCGAACGGTCAGGAGCAGTGATTGTTGAAGAAGGAGGACTTACAGGCCATGCAGCCATCGTCGGTTTGAATCTTCATAAAATCACCGTTGTGGGTGTAGATAAAGCCAGAGAAACCCTAAGAACCGGAGATATCGTCACAGTTGACGGTGCAACAGGATTGATTTATAGTGGTAAGAGTAAAGTGCTTTAAAACTTTTTGAAAGAAGGGACAAAAAAATGAACCGACATGGTGTGAAGATACGGCCAAGATACGGAGAGACGGATCAGATGGGGATCATCTACCATGGAAATTATTTTCTATGGTATGAAGTGTCAAGAACAACATTTTTAAAGGAGCAGGGTCTCAGCTATCGCTCAATGGAAGAGATGGGTGTGCTGTTACCAGTGATAGAAGTATCCTGCCAATACAGAAAATCTGCCCTATACGATGATGATTTAGAGGTTTTTTCCAGTATCGATCATCTGACTCCAACCAGACTTTCATTCGTTTACGAAATTGTCAGGGATGGAGAAGAAACCATTGCCACGGGAAAAACCCACCATGTTTATCTTGACCCTGAGAAAAAACGGCCGATGAATCTTAAGAGACATTTTCCGGAGATCTATGAACTGCTAAAAAACCTGAAAGCCGCAAAAGAGGTGTGATAATGCTTGGAAAATTGATTTTTTTATTTACTGTGGTGCCGATTGTGGAACTGTTGATTCTAATTGAAATCGGGGGCGCTATCGGAGTACTCAATACTGTCCTGCTTGTTTTGATTACAGGGATCGTGGGAGCCGTACTGGCCAAAAGTGAAGGAAGACAGATTATCGCCAACATTCAGCGGGAAACCTCCATGGGGAGAATGCCCGGAGATGAGCTGATCAACGGCTTAAGTGTTCTTCTGGGAGGTGCCATGCTGGTGACACCGGGGATCTTTACCGATGTTGTCGGATTTACTTTGGTGATCCCCTTTACCAGAGGTCTTTTAATCGGCTTCATTAAAAAGCAGGTAAAAGGCATGATTAAAGAGGGAAACGTGAAGGTATACTACAATTCTCCTTTACAAGGGCAAAGACCCGATGTGCATAGAGGAGAAAAGGAGGATTTTCAAAAGAATTTTCAAAATGCTGAGGATGTGGACTACGAAGAGGTGGATAAGGAATGAGGAGAATCGAGCAGCGTTCAATCAGAAGAGGCGGACCAAAGGTCTCCGCGGTAGGTTTCGGCGGCATCCCAATTCAGCGGATTACTGAGGAAGAGGGAGTTCAAATTGTTAAAAGCCTTCAGGATTCAGGAATCAATTTCATCGATACAGCCAGAGGCTATGGAAAAAGTGAAGAAGTGATCGGGAAAGGTCTGATGAAATCGGATGCGGACTATCCCTGGTTTCTTGCCACAAAATCCATGGCTCGGGATTATGAAGGGATGAAAAAGGACATAGAGTTGAGTTTAACAAATCTTCAATGTCAATCCATCGATCTTTATCAACTGCATAATGTTCGTCTTGAACAGGAATATACCAGGATTATGTCCGATCAGGGTGCCTACAGGGCACTATCTGAGGCGAGGGACAAGGGGAGGATCCGAATGATCGGCTTTACTTCCCATGATGTGGATATGGCCATGAAAGCTGTTGAGAGCGGACTCTTTGATACGATCCAGTTTCCCTATAATATTGTCGAGAGTCAAGGAGTCAAAGTGTTTGAAAAAGCCCATGAAAAGGGAGTCGGGGTCATCATAATGAAACCTCTGGCAGGCGGAGCCATTGATAATGGGGAGATTGCCTTGAAATTCATTCTTAACAACCCTCATGTTACAGTGGCGATTCCCGGGATGGATTCCTTAAAACAAATCCCGGAGAACGCTGGAGTTGCAACCGGTAATTATGAATTTACCCGGGAAGAGAAGCAGTACATTGAGCAGATCAGGGATGACCTTGGCAATCGGTTTTGTCGCCGGTGCGGGTACTGTGGACCATGTGCAGCTGGGATCAACATTCCCGTGCAGTTTTTGATGGAAGGCTACTATTCCCGATATGACCTGAAAGAATGGGCTCATAGTCGATACGATGCCTTGGATAAAAAAGCATCAGATTGTGAGAAGTGCGGACTCTGTGAAGAAAAATGCCCCTATGATCTTCCGATACGGGATATGCTGGATGAAGTAAGAGCTGTTATGGAAGAATAATAAAGCACCACTAAAAAAGCCGGGATTTGACTTTTCTCCAAATTCCGGCTTTTAATGATTTATAAACATCATCCTGTGCATTTTCAAGTTTTAAGGGTTTTCAATGTTGATAAGTACCGGGTCCCTGATCGGACGATCCAGTGGATAATGGAATAGAGAATCCTCACCGTTTCCATTATTCAGACTGATCACGACCCCATCAATGTTGGAGAATTGAAGATAGCCTTTTAACAAACCGTCCAACGCCATAAGAATCTTTTCTTCGCTTAAATCTTCAAGAGAGGATTCATCGAAATAAAAGTAAACGATATTGTCTTCGATGAAGAGATCACTGGGATAAAAACCCGGTGGAACAATTGGGAATTTAAGGTGATCATAAAAATGAGGACTCCCACGAAGCTGGTGCAACTGATAGTACCCCTCGGGATTAAGCAGTTCTCCTTCTTCGGAGAAAAATCCCATGACGGACTCAAAAGAGTCTTCCTCACTTAGAAATACCGGTACAAGCAAAGCTCTTTCAGTCTGTGTCGAGTAACCGAAATATAGACGGGGTCCATCGGGGAAACCGACAGGTTCATCCACCTGAACTCCTCCAAAAGCTTCCTCCCGGATTTCCTGATTAAAATAAAACTGATGATCTGACGCTCTGACTCCGGGAGTCGATAAGAAAGAGTAGGTAAAGGCCCGGAAGATCGGAGGCCAAAGCTGAGGATCATCGAACCGCTCAAAATCACCATGGATATTGACACTTGTACGTCCCTGCTGAAAGGAGATAAGCCCCCAGGAAGGAAAATCGTAGTCATCGCCACTTTTTAATCCTAAATTCTCATCGGGTCCTCCGGCCAATGCAAGGGCAACTTGAACCAAACGACGATCCGAGGTGGTGATGAAGCGAGTAACAGGAACCGAATAGTCAGTCATCTCCGTTGGGAAATAGAGAACAAGCGGAATTCTTCCCTGGGGATTTCTAAGTAAGGATGCAATGTAGTCAAAATCCCTATCAAAAATAATTTGGAAAGATTCTTCTTCAACTGCCGCTATTTCTTCCCTGTCGGTTCGTAATATCAGTTCGAATTCACCATCACTTAGTTCCAGGATTTTCTGATCAATGGAAAAATGAAATTCAACTGTTTCTCCGGTTAATAGATCTCCGGGGGAGTGTTCAGGAGAAACCGATGTGAAATCCAATGTTCGAACAGGCTCCTGATCGATTAAAATTTCAAGCACAAAAAGATCCTCTTCATAGGGAACTTCACCATGAAGGATCTGTAGATCGACATATAAATCATATTGACCGGCTTCTCCCTGCACAAATCGATAATCAGCCGCAACTTCCACAGGACCGTTTTCATCGACAGGCGGAGTCACGTCGTCATTATCCGTGGCTCTTTCCCAAAAGGTGTCAGCATCGATTCGGTCGAAATAGAGGGGAGAACCGGTGGCCATTATTACAATCATAAGCAGTAGAATAATTTTACCAAGGCTTCTTAACATTTCGCACCTCACTTTCCTTCTATCTACTATTATAGATTAATCGGAAGCAATTATAAACAGTGATAGGAGAATTAAAGAGAAAATCAATGAATTTTTTTGTTAGATAGGGTAAGATAAGAGAAGCAACCAGATTCAACTAGAGGAGAGAAGAACATTGATTAGAAAAGGATTTATCTATACAATCACAATTGATGACATAGGACATAAAGGTGAAGGGGTCGGAAAAATTAACGGGATCCCTGTCTTTGTTGATGGCGGGATCCCCGGAGATGAGTTGAAAATCCGAACAACAAAGGTAAAAAAGAACTATGCCTTCGGGGAATTGAAGGAAATCCTGAAGCCATCAAAGGATCGTGTCACACCCCGCTGTCCATTGGCGGATTCATGTGGCGGATGCCAGATTATGCAAATGGATTATACAGCCCAGTTGAAAATTAAGAAGAATCGGGTACAGGAAACTCTAAAACGCATCGGAAAAATTCATTCCCCGGTATTCGATGTGATCGGAATGGAGGAGCCCTATGAATATCGAAACAAAGCACAATTTCCAATTGGTTGGAAGGGGAATCGTCCGGTAATGGGCTTCTATCGGAGCGGAAGTCACGAGATTGTGGACACAAACCGGTGTTTTATTCAGGATCCTGTCAATAACAAGCTTCTGAGCTTTATGAAAGGGTTTATTCTTGATTATGGACTGTCGGTTTATGACGAACATACAGGGAAAGGATTGTTGCGTCATTTTATAACAAGGGTCAGTCAATGGAACGGGGATGTTATGGTAATTGTCGTGCTCAATGGCCAGGAAATCCCTCATCAGGAAACCCTGATCAAAGAAATTCTTCAACTTGAACCAAAAATAAAGACGATTGCAGTTAATCGTAATCTGAAGAAAACCAATGTCATTTACGGTGAGGAAACAGAAGTGATCTATGGAGAGGGATATATTGTGGATCGTCTTGGCGAGAGAGAGTTTATGATTTCTCCCCGTTCATTTTTTCAGGTAAACTCCATACAGACAGAGGTTCTTTATAAGACAGCCTTAGATTATTGCGACCTGACGGGAGAGGAAACAGTAATCGATCTCTATTGTGGAATCGGTACGATTTCCCTTTTTCTCACGGAAAAAGCAAAAAAGGTATATGGGATCGAAATCGTCCCGGAAGCCATAGAAGATGCAAAGAGGAACTGCCGGTTAAACGGTATTGAGAATGCAGAATTTCTTTTGGGTAAAGCGGAGGAAGAGGCTCCAAAACTATTTGAACAGGGAGTATCAGCAGATGTAGTCGTTGTGGATCCTCCAAGAAAGGGCTGTGAGGAAAAAGTTCTTGAGACCATAGTGGAGATGGAGCCAAAGAAAATCGTTTATGTTTCCTGTAACCCTTCCACATTGGCAAGGGATCTGGAAATTCTGGAAGGAAAGGGATATGAAACTAAAAGAGTTCAGCCCGTGGATTTGTTTTGCCATAGCGCTCACATAGAGACGGTAACACTGCTTACAAAACGGGGATAATACGGGAGGCAGGCATGGAAATGATAAGTGTCAGGGGAAACGATCTTTCCCGGGAGAGTCCAAAGGACACAACTTACGAGGTGATTTATGAATAAGCAGGGCATTATCCATGAAATTCAGTCATCTCATGCTTATGGGATAAGGGGTGACCGGGCAAGATTTGTTTTGAAAGCTCCAAGAAATGAATTGCTCGATGCGGGTTTTGTATGGGCGGACAAATATCTTTATGAGAGAGGGATTTCAGGGAAAAACCATTTGAACATGAGGATGTTTGCAAAGGACCATTACTATGACTACTTTGAAGTGGAAGTGGACTTTACGGTTTTGAATCTTAATTATTATTTCGTGCTGAGAGATGAACGGGAAATCCTTTACATGGGGAAGGATCATTTCTATGATGAGGAAATCAACGATCCATGGAGGATGTACCATCTGGCCTCCATCTTTCCTGAAGATGAGTTCAAAACCCCATCCTGGGCAGCAGCCGCAATTGTTTATCAAATCTTTCCCGATCGGTTCCATCCCGGAGAGGACGATCGGAATTCATCTATATGGAACGGTAAAATTTCCCATAATACTTTTTTGGGAGGAACTTTGAAAGGAATAGAGGATAATCTTGAATACATGCAGGATCTGGGAGTGAACACAATCTATCTTACTCCTCTCTTTAAATCCTCATCCAATCATCGCTATAATACCACGGATTACTATGAGGTTGATCCCCGGCTGGGGAATAAAGAAGATTTGAGAAGATTAATACAAGAGATGAAGAGACGAAAAATCCGAATCGTTTTCGACTTTGTGTTTAATCACACCGGGTATGATTTTTTTGCATTCCGGGACATTATGGAAAAAGGGGAAAGTTCAATCTACAAAGACTGGTATTATATTGACGGATTTCCTTTAAAATCTGAAAGAGGAAAAAAGCCGAATTATAAATCTTTTGGGTATTTCTATGGCATGCCGAAAGTAAATCTTGATCATCCGGAAGCATCGCAATACTTTTTAGATGTTGCCAAGTATTGGGTGAAAAACTTTGACATCGATGGACTCAGAATGGATGTGGCAGATGAAATGTCCCCGCGGTTTTTACGATCTCTCAGAGAAGAAGTCAGGAGCATAAACCCCGAAATTCTCATGATTGGAGAAATCTGGTATGATGCGAAAGCCTGGTTAAAAGGGGATTGCTTTGATACGGTAATGAATTATGTGTTTTACCATGGAGTTAAAGAATTAATCGGTAAAGGAACCATGAGTCCAGAAGATTTTCTGAATGAAATCGGAGGATTGATGGGAAACTACAAAAAAGAAGTGCATCATCTGTTGTGGAATTTGATCGGCAGCCATGATACACCGAGATTTATAAATGAAGCCAAGTACTCCCTCAAAAGACAGAAGCTTGCAGTTCTTTTACAAATGACGATGCCCGGGGTACCTATGATTTATTACGGGGATGAGGTCGGTATGAAAGGGGGGAGGGACCCGGATAACCGCAGGGGAATGATCTGGGAAGAAGACAAACAAAATTCGGATCTGTTGAAGGAGTATAAAAGACTGATTACTCTACGAAAAAATGAACCTCTTCTTGTAAGTGGAAGTTTCCTTGTAGTGGATCAGGACCTTGTTGAGGATCTTCTTGTATTTCACCGTGTCTCCAAAAATGAGAGAATTTCCGTCATTGTTAATTCAGGAAAAAATAAAACGACTGTCCCGGGAATGAAAGGACGGATGGATCTTCTGGAAAATAGGGTTATCGAAGGAGAGCTTGTTGTAAAAGGCCTTTCAGGAGCCATCATAAAATAGGAAAATCTTTAAAAGAGGAGATCACGGGGATCTCTTCTTTTTTGCTTCCCGAAATCGATGGAGAACCACATTAACTTCCGCACCAAGGACAATAATAATACTGCTAATGTATAGCCAAAGAAGGACAACGACAATGCCTCCCAGACTTCCGTATATCGCAGAATAATTGGAAAAATTATTGATATAGTAAGAAAATCCCAGGGATGCCACAAGCCAAAAAACAACGGCGAACAAAGCGCCCCAAAAAACATCACGCAAACGTAACTTCTTATTGGGAGCAAATTTATAAAACACAGTGAAAAAGATGATCATTACTCCGATGGGAACAGGATAGCGGATGGTGTTCCATACACGAATGAAATAGTCGGATAAGCCGAAAAAATTAAAGACATAGGTACCGATCACCTCACCGAAGACGATGAAGAAAAAAGCAAAAATAATAACAATGGGGACTCCTAAGGTTGTGAGAAGGGCAATCCCCTTTACTTTTACAAAGTGGCGGGTTTCTTCCACGTTATAGGCGGAATTCACCCCTTTAATTAAGGCATTGGCACCTTTCAGAGAACTCCATAATGCCGCAACCAGGCCAAAGGAGAGAAGAGCTCCGCTGCTCTCTGTAAAGACCTCGCTAATTGTACCAAAGATTAATGAATGGGCTTCTTCGGGAAGAAGGTTGGATAATTGCTGTATGATTATATCCGCTTCCAAAGGAGTGTATTGTAAGACACTGAGCAGGACGATAAAAAACGGGAACATGGCAAGCAATAAATAATATGTGGTTTGCGCCCCTAAATCAGGGACCCGGTCCATTTTGATATTATGGAGAAGCGCCTTGAAAAAGGATTTATAATCAGGCGGGGAATCCTCCTGATGAAAGTAACTCTCCTTCGGTAAATCAATCGGCTCATTCTCTGAAGTAATATTCTCGATGGATGCATCCTCAAATATTTTTTCGTTTTTCTTTAAAGGTGAAGGAGACTCTTTCTTTATAGGTCTTTTCGGTTCTGAGGGATCGAGCTTCAAAAGGTTATTTTGCAAACGCAAATGTTGAGATAGCAACAAGATCGTTGCCACTATTAAACCCAGAATTGAAAAAATCAACAGGATGCCCAGAAGGGAGAGGTTTTGAAAAAAGTTCATTTTATCACACCTTTCTATATAGCACTTGTACCAATTTTAGGAATCATTTAAACGTTGATTATGATAAAATGGAATCAGATCGGAAAAAAGGAGGAAGGGTATGCTGAAAGAGCAAGCAGTGAGTTACTATCAAAAGGGATATAATTGTGCAGAAGCCATGATTCTTGGAGGAAATGCATATTATGAGTTAAACCTTCCAAAAGAATCTTTTTTAACCATGGCAGCCTTTGGAGGCGGAGTGAACCGGGAGGATTTGTGTGGAGCGATTTCCGGGGGAGTGGCTCTTCTCGGTCTGATTTTTGTGAAAAACCGCAGTTGCGAGAGTGAAATAATCAAGGAGATCACACAAGAATACGTGGATCGCTTTGAGTCCTCGATGGGATCCCTTAACTGTAAAATATTGAAGGACTCTCACAGGAATGAGGTTGAAAAATGCACATCAGTAGTTGAGACTAGCGGCAGAATCCTTGAAGAAACCGTCGAGAAATATAAAAAACATCGTGTGAAGTAATTTTGGAAAGCGCAGAGTAAAAGTCTGCGCTTTCTCTGGTAACAGGAAAGAGTAAATTCCATTCTATGGGAGAATTTTTGAAAGTCATAAGAAGCTTGGACTTCATCAGTTAACAAGAGGAGCAAATCATGGTAAACTGTTTACATAAGATGGAAAGAAAGAGGTGGAGCACTTCATGCGTTTATGGACAAGACAACATGTTTCGGTGTGGGAAGAGATCATGAAGGTAGGTTGCTATTTTGCTAAAAAGGAACATATCGAACTGAAAAACGATACGATTTCCGACTATTATCTTGAGTTATATCATTGGTACATCAGAAGAGCGGAGAAAATTGTTCCAAGGGAGAGAAACGATCAATATCCCATATGGGCATCCACGAGTTATAAAGATCGTTTACAAGTGGTGGAAGATACTTACCTTCTGGAGCTTGAAGTTCCTGAAGACTGTGTGGTGGTGACAGATTTTGATAAATGGGGATATGTGGTGAATTACTGGTATGTGCCTGAAGACAAAGAGGATGAAAGAAAGCATAACGAAGAGCTGGAAAAAATGGGAATAGGCGATGAATCCGCCATTGTCATGGGACATAAAGGGAATTTTTACCCACTGCTCCGGGATAAAATTCTAAAGAGCTGGGATCGGATTTTTGAGATTGAGAAGCATGACAGTGTAATGACTCAGGCAACCCTCTGGGAAATAAAAAAAGAGTGGGTTATCAAGGTGGAGAATTACAAAGGCGAGGAGGTTTTTCACCATGAAAAATAAAAATGAGACGATCACCCTCTATACCGGACAGCGACAAGTTGTTCTGGATACATTGAAAAATGAAGGGATCTATCATGTGAAGAAAAACTATGTCAAGGAGAAATACCGGGAGGTGTCGTCGATTTTCCTTGAAGCCTATTCCTGGCTTGTAAAGGAAATGGAAAAGCGGGTTCATAAACCTGAAGGAGCAGAGTATCCGGTATGGGTATTTACGAAAAAGAGAGATGTTGAAGTTCCAAAGGGCAGCGAGCTTATCATCCTGGAAGTTCCTGTTGAACATGTTCTTCTCTTTGAACAAAAACACTGGAATCGAGTTCTGAATCTTTCCTACCTTGGAGAGAGTGAAGAAGAAGAAGAGGAATTTCAAGTCGAACTGGAAAGACAAGGAATTACATCCCAGAGCGACCTTTTTCTCACTGCCTTTTACCCTCATCTGAAAGATCGTGTAAAAAAAAGCTGGGGGAACCTGTTCCGGAGTTCATTGAACAGGAATGCTTCCATGCAAGGGGCTTTATGGGAAATCAGGGTTGAGTGGATTCAAAACAGAGACGAGCTGGGAATTGAATAAAGATGGAACTTCCTTGTAGAATCATTCGTAGAGAGAGTAAAGAGTTATAGCAATCTATGGCATCATGTTTTGAACTTGAATGGAGGGGGAATTATAGGATGGAACAGAATAATAGACAAAATGAATCTTTCCATGCACTCATCGTAGGAGTAAATCGAAATGGACGAACAAATTTTGAAGAGTCCATGGAAGAGCTGAAAAATTTGACAGAGGCCTGCGACTATAAGGTGGTTGGAAGGATGGATCAGAATTTAAAGTCCATTCATCCGGCGTACTACATAGGGACAGGAAAAGTGGAGGAAATCAAACCCGCCCTGGATAGCCTTGAGGTGGATGTTGTCGTCTTTAATGATGAACTAAGTCCAATGCAATTAAAAAATCTGGAGAAAGCTCTCGATATAATTATCCTGGATCGGACATCCCTGATTTTAGAGATTTTTGCCACGAGGGCGAGAACAAGGGAAGCCCGTCTGCAGGTTGATATTGCACAGCTTCAATATCTGCTTCCCCGTTTAAAAGGAGCCTATGAAGCCTTAGGTCGACAGGGTGGCGGAGCAGGATTGAAGAACCGAGGGGCAGGAGAAAAGAAGATTGAACTGGATCGAAGACGAATTGAAGACCAAATCACAGAGTTAAGAAAAAAGCTGAAGGAAGTGGAGAAACAACGTCAAATTCAAAGGAAACGAAGGGCGGAGAGCGGTATTCCCCATGTTGCACTGGTGGGTTACACAAATGCTGGAAAATCAACTCTTATGAATAAAATCATTGAAAACTATGGGGGAGATGACGAGAAACAGGTATGGGTAAAGGATATGCTTTTTGCCACCCTGGACACTTCAGTGAGGCGAATCGATCTGCCTGATCAAAAACCGATTCTTTTATCAGATACTGTGGGTTTTGTCAGCAATCTGCCCCATAATCTGATCAAAGCATTTCACTCAACCCTGGAAGAGGTAAGGGAAGCAGATTTACTGCTTCACGTTGTGGATCTCTCGAATCCCGATCATGAAGAGCATAAACGCATTACTGAAGAGACATTAAAGGATATCGGAGCGAACCATGTTGAAGTCGTGGAAGTTTATAATAAAGCAGATTTATCAGATTTTGAGTACCCGAAGGTCAATAAGCGCCGAGTGCATCTTTCAGCAGAAAAGGGGATCGGTATCGATTTATTGATGAGTAAAGTTTCAGACTGTGTTTATCAGGGACTGAGAAAAGCCAAATTTTTCATTCCCTTTCAGCAGGGTGAGATTGTTTCCTATCTGAATCAAGAAACCAAGGTTCTTTCTCAGGAGTATAAGGAAGAGGGAACCCTCTTGGAAGTCGAATGTAAGGAAAGGGAGTATCAAAGATTTCAGGGATATTTGGTAAACTAAGAGCGTTATAATATTTACTCAGGGTATATAAAGGGAGAAGGTGATCGCATGAAAAACAAAGAAAGAATAAGCGATGAAAATAATAGAAGAAGGCGTAGACCTCCCAGCAAACATTCCTATCCACTAGGGCTTTTAATCGGTGGTTTAACGATTTGCTTTTTTGCGATGGAGACATTGTTCCGTATTTACACCACCGGAAATTGGATTACACCTGCAGTAATCATCGGGTTGATCTTTTCCACATCCCTGGCAATAATCATCTATGGTTTGATAGGGATCCTGGACAAGTCAAAGAGAACCTGGTTATTAGGAGGATTATTTCTTCTGCTTTGGATTCTTTATTCCGGTCAACTTGTCTATTATGATATTTTTGATACCCTCACCACCTCCTACTCCATTCGTCATGGAGGACAGGTTACAGAATTTTGGAACGATGCACTATTAGGGATTGCAAGGAATGGAATTCCGATCATGTTGATGCTTTGTTCCGTAATTGCCCTTGTATTTCTCGCGAAAAAAGTTGGACCGGAAAAAGGATTAAATAAACGAGTGCTTGTGATTTCCCTGATCATCGGCCTTCTCATCCATTTGGGTGGAGTGGGCATTGTGAGACTTTACGGACAAGGAGAAAACTCTCCCTATAATTTGTATTATAATATCCATGAACCACGCTTAAGTGTTGATAATTTAGGATTATTTACTTTTATGCGATTGGATGTATACCGATATTTTTCAGATTGGTCACCAAGCTTTACAGGTGAGCTGCCTCCCTATGATGATGAAAAAGACCCTCCTGAAAATGGACAGGACGAGTACAGAGAAGAACCAAGAAGCCATGAGCCCGTAGACGATGATATTGTGTATGAACCGGAGCCACCGGTGGAATACAATGTGCTGGACATTGATTTTGAGCGTTTAATTGAAGAGGAATCAAGGGAGGAAATCATTGAAATGCACGAGTATTTTCAACGTCGGCCACCCTCGGAGAAGAATGAGTATACGGGGAAATATGAGGGTTATAATTTAATCGTGCTGACGGCGGAAGCATTTTCACATCTGGCCCTCCATGAGGAAGTGACCCCCACCCTCTATAAAATGGTTCATGAAGGCTATCATTTTAAAAACTTCTATACCCCGATCTGGGGTGTCAGTACGCTGGACGGAGAATATGTAGCGAATACCGGACTCATCCCCAAGAGCGGAGTGTGGAGTTTCCGGGAATCCAGTAAAATTGATTTGCCCCTTGTCTTCGGAAATCAGATGAGTGAGCAGGGCTATATCACAAAGGCCTATCATAATCACACCTACAGCTATTATGATCGGCATCTTTCCCATCCCAATATGGGCTATGAGTATAAAGGAATCGGAAATGGTCTTCAAATGACCGAAACATGGCCTCGGTCCGACCTGGAGATGATGGAAGTGACTATTCCCGAATACATTGATCAGGAGCCTTTTCACATTTATTATTTAACGATTAGCGGACACCTCCGCTATACATTTACAGGAAACCAGATGGCACGTAAAAACCAGAGTGTTGTTGAGCATTTACCCTACTCTTCCAATGTAAGGGCATATTTGGCCACCCAGGTGGAATTGGACCGGGCGATGGAGTATCTTCTGGATGCGTTAGAAGAAAAAGGAATTGCGGAAAACACATTAATCGTCATGAGTTCCGACCATTATCCTTACGGATTGGAACACCATGAAATAGAGGAATTGGAAGGAAATTCTGTGGATCGGAATTTTGAACTCTATCGGAACGCCTTGGTGATCTATTCTCCGGGAATGGAAGGAAAAACTTTTGAGGAGCCGGCATCAAGTCTGGATATAATGCCTACAGTATCAAATCTGATGGGGCTCGATTTTGATTCAAGACTTTTTATGGGACAGGATCTTTTTGCACCGAGGGATCCTCTGGTGATCTTCCAAAACCGCAGCTTTATCACGGATAAGGGTCGATACAATGCTTCGACGGGTAATTTCACAGCGGATGATGGTGTGGAAGTCGAAGACGGTTACAGGGAAACCATCAGTAACCGTGTCAGTGCCAAGTTTCATTTTTCAGCAAGAATCCTTGATCATGATTATTACAGCAAGGTCATGGAAGGGTTGGAAGAAAGTGATGAATAAGAACACCCGGAAGATCCTTAAATCTTCCGGGTTTTTTATTAGAGCTTTTTCGGTTCAGGGTATTCCACACCATGGGTTTCAACGGTGACCTTCACCATCTTCTGTTCTTCAATGGGGCGGTCCATAGGATTTCTTTCAACATTGACAATTTCTTCCGCATGTCCATATCCTTCAATCACTTTTCCGAAGCCTGCATAGGATCCGTCGAGATGAGGGGAGCGGGATACCATGATAAAAAATTGTGATCCCGCTGAATCAGGATGCTGGGATCTTGCCATGGAAAGCACCCCCGGCTCATGAGAAAGAGAGTTCTCAAAGCCGTTTCCGGAAAACTCTCCCGGAATGGAATAGCCCGGACCTCCTGTTCCTGATCCTTGAGGATCTCCACCTTGAATCATAAAATTTGGAATCACCCGATGAAAAATAAGTCCGTCATAAAAGCCTTTCTCGATCAGAGAGATAAAATTATAGACTGTGTTTGGAGCAATTTCAGGATACAGCTCCGCTTTCATTTCTTTTCCTTCCTCAAGCTGGAAGGTTACAATAGGATTTTTATTCATAGGACAACTCCCTTTCTGCCTTCATTTATTTTTAGTTTTCCGATCTCTTCTATTATAAAAAAGAAATGCCCGAGAGGCAAGGAAATTCATCTTTCAATCTTAATCACATGTGATATACTATTTTACAGAAGATAGCAGATGGATTGAAGGAGGATGAATATGAAAAAAGTCTATGAAGGAAAAACGAAAAACGTGTACGAATTGGAAGACGGGACCTTTTTATTGGAGTTTAAAGATGATATGACCGGGTCCGATGGAGTCTTTGACCCCGGATCTAACGAGATAGGACTGACCGTTGAAGGTGCAGGGCGTGCAGGGCTCTCCCTCACTAAATTCTTTTTTGAAGGACTTAATCAAAAGGGGATTAAAACCCATTATCTTAAAGCCGATGTGGAAAAGGGACATATGATTGTTAAACCGGCCATCATCTTCGGCAAAGGATTGGAGGTCATCTGCCGTTACCGGGCAGCAGGAAGCTTTTATAGGCGGTATGGTGAGTATGTTGAAGAGGGACAGAAACTCGATGGATTTGTTGAAGTAACCCTCAAAGATGATGAAAGAGGAGATCCACCAATTTCGAAGGATGCATTGGCGATGCTGGGAATTCTGTCCCGGGAGGAATATGAGGTTCTCAAAAATCTTACACTTAGAATCGGAGATCATGTTAAAGATGAGTTGAGAATAAAAGATCTGGAATTATATGATATTAAGTTTGAGTTTGGTCGGGATCATGAGACAAAAGAAATCATTCTGATTGATGAGATCTCAGGTGGAAATATGAGAGTTTATAAAGATGGGAATGGAATAGAGCCTCTGGAACTAGAGAAAATCATGTGCGGTTAATCTAAAGAAACTTCTCCTCTGGGAGAGGTTTTTTTCGATACAACCCTTAGGAGCAATACGGATTAATAAATCAATTGAATTATACCGATACGATTTAAAAAAATCAAAAAACCATATTGCTCAATCGCTGAAAGAGGATTAGCATAAGAGTACAGAAGAATATACTCTTTAGGAGGAAAGAACAATGAAAAAAGTTATGGTTATTGCATTATTAATGATCCTGACCATGGGTCTGTTTATAGGATGTGGAGAAAAGGAAGAGGTTTTAGTGATGGGCTTTGTTCCCATGCGGGACGGTGAACAGCTGATTGAATCGGTAAAACCGCTGGAAGAGATGATTTCAAGAGAAATGGGAGTAAAAGTGGAAGCATTTACAGCTCAAAACTATGTAGGCGTAGTTGAGGGCTTGGGCTCAGGAGCCGTCGACTTTGGCTTTATCCCACCTTTTGCCTATGTGCTGGCGAACTCAGAGAGTGGTGCAAGGGTTGCAATGACAGTGTTGAATGCCATGGGGGAGAGCAGTTACCGATCCCAGTTCCTCGTAGGAGAAACCTCGGGCATCAATTCATTTGAGGATCTTCGAGGTAAAACATTGGCATTTGTGGATCCTTCCTCTACTTCAGGATATCTGTTTCCCGGTGCCCATTTATATAGTCAGGGGATCGATATTGAGCAGGATATCACTTACCTGTACAGCGGTGGACATGATCAATCCCTCCAGTTGCTTATGAACGGAGATGTGGATGTGGCAGTGACTTTTGTGGATGCCCGGGATCGATATAAAGAGGATTTTCCCGAGGCAATGGAAAAAACCCGGGTCTTAGGATATACCGAAGAGATTCCCAACATCAGCGTGACCCTTAGTCATTCCATGAATGAAGAAATGGAAGAGCGTTTAACGACGGCTCTGATGAGGATTTCAGAGACAGAAGAGGGCGCTTCCCTCCTGGCTGAACTGTTTAATATCCATGGGTTCGTGCTGGCTGATGATGAGGATTATGAGGTTATTCGTGAAACAGCAAAAAGAATGAATGTGGACCTCTCCGATCAATAAAGGGAAGTTCTGCAGAAAAGAAACGGTGGTGCTCATATGATTTCATTGAAGGACATTCATGTGGTATATGATAAAATCACCCCTGCGCTCAGGGGTGTTTCCCTTGATTTTCATGATGGTGAATTTGTAGGAATTATCGGATTGAGCGGCAGCGGAAAATCCACTCTGCTCAAAACTATCAATGGACTGGTAAAGCCCATGAAGGGCAAGGTATGTCTTGATGAGTTGGTCTTAGGAGACCTGAGTGGTAAAAAACTTCGGGAGGTTCGCCGGAATATCGGGTTTGTTTTTCAGGAGTTTAATCTGGTAGAAAGGACTTCGGTATTGGAAAATGTTCTGATCGGACGGCTGGGGTATCTTTCAACCCTGAAAGGTTTTTTTGGACTTTTTAAGGATTCAGACTACGAAATTGCAGTGGCTGCACTGGACACAGTGGGTCTGAAAACGAAAATCACCGCCAGAGCAGGTCAGTTGAGTGGTGGCCAAAAGCAGCGGGTGGCAATTGCCAAAACCTTAACACAGGAGCCAAGGGTGATTCTTGCAGATGAACCGGTTGCAAGTCTGGATCGAACATCCAGCACTGTAGTAATGGATACGTTTGCAAAAATACGACACAAACATAAAATCACCATCATTATTAACTTACACGATGTTGAACTGGCTAGGAAATACTGCGACCGTTTAGTAGGACTCAGGGATGGGAAGGTGCTGTTTGATAAGACCACAAAGGAGATTTCCAATGAAGATATACAAGAGCTCTATTCGTAGGAAAAGGAAAAGACAGCTATATTATCTGATTCCTGCCATGGTTCTCTGGGGTTTTATATCCTGGCAGATCAACTTCAGCTTGATTCGTTTATGGCGTGGTATTCCCCATATGTTTAACTTGATTGGGAGAATGTTGCAGCCGGATTTCTCTTATATCCTGCAGGTGCTTCCCCGTCTTATGGAAACCATCGAAATGGCAGCTGTTTCCTCAACTCTGGGGGTGATTCTTGGATCTCTCGGAGCATTATTTGTTGCGAGAAATACTGCAATTCATCCCATTATCCCATTATTGGGAAATCCCTTTTTTACCTTCTTAAGAACGATTCCGAATCTGATTTGGGCTGCAATCCTTGTGAGTATTTTTAGTGTTGGGAAATTCCCGGGAATGATAGCACTAACGATTACAGCTACCCTCATTACAGTTAAATTGCTGCGTGAATACATAGAGACAATTCCGGAAAGCGTGATAAAAGGTGTGGAAAGTGTAGGGGCGACAAAAATACAAACCTTGCGATACGGAGTTTTACCAATGGTTTTTCAACAAATGGCTGCAGTGTTTTTTCTGGTTCTGGAAGTCAACATTCGGGGTGCAACAATCCTCGGACTTGTGGGGGCGGGAGGAATCGGGCAGATTTTATGGAGAGATCTGAACCATTTACGGTACGATAATCTTGCAACACTGATTATCCTTCTTTTTGCAACAATTCTTGTCATCGACTTGGGAAGTCTGTGGCTTCGAAAGGGACTTAAAGATCTTTACATTCCCGCAAAGACGATTCCCATCTTTCGCTTGCGTCAAAAGGTTAAATGGATCGTGGTATTTCTTTTGTTGATCGTTGGTATGACATGGCTTGTGAACAGCTTAGACATTACTGCCGAGCGAATGATTCTGGGATTGGAGTCAGGAGCAAGAATGGTTTTACGTATGGCTCAGTTTGAGTTCAGTTATGCCCCAAGGCTTGTGGAAGGACTTATGGAAAGTCTTTTCATTGCTCTTTTCGCAACGGTTACAGGAGGGGTCGGTGCATTATTTTTATCCTATTTAACCGCTTATAACACTTCCCCCTATCCTGAAGTTGCTTTGTTTTTCAAGGCGGTGGTCAATCTTTTGAGGACATTTCCTCCGATTGTTGTGGCGATTATCTTTTTCAGGGGAGTGGGACCCGGCCCTTTAGCAGGGGCGATGGCTCTTAGTATTTACACGTTAGGAGTTATGACAAAACTCTATAGTGAAGTGATAGAGAGTACAGGAGAAAACATTCAACAGGGAATTTTAATCACCGGTGCGGGAAAAATTTTGAGTTATCGATTCGGAATTGTGCCCCACACCTTTTCAAATTATATAAGTCTTTTACTCTATCGTTTTGAGTCAAACATGAGGAACTCAACAATTTTAGGTGTGATTGGAGCCGGAGGGATAGGAACAATTCTGGCCAACAATATTGCCTGGAGAAACTGGGAACGTGTAGGATTGTTGCTGGCTGGTGTGGCGATCCTTATGATGGCTGTTGAGAAACTTAGCGAGAAAATACGGAAAAAACTGGTGTGATGAGAAAAAGAGAAACAGAAGGAAAAGACCCCTCGATCTATATTTTCGAGGGGTTCTGTGCTATAGAAGCTGTAAGATTTTGATACATCCCTGCTTATTTGCTGTCGTTCCTTGTAGGAAGAAAACGGGAAATTTCCGAGGCCATATTTGCAGCGGGCATGGTTTGAATCCATACTTTTCCGGGGCCTTCAATGGTGGTCAAAAACAACCCTTCTCCGCCTAAAAACATGTTTTTAAAGCCTTTTACCATCTGTATGCTCATATTCATACCGGCTTCATACATACCCAGAGCACCAGTCTCCATACGGATTTTTTCCCCGGGCTTGAGTTCTTTCACAACATACTCTCCATCCAGTTCAACCCATGCGGTTCCACGCCCGGACAGTCTTTGCATAATAAACCCTTCTCCACCGAAGAAACCGGTACTTAATTTCTTTTGGAACTCAACATCAAAATCCACTCCCTCGGTTGCACAAAGGAATGCTCTCTTCTGGCAAACCATCGGTTTTTGGCTGACATCCAGCTCGATAATTTTTCCCGGAAAGGAATGACCGAAAGCCACGGTTGCTCCCGGGTTTTCTGCAGTGAAGTGGGCAAGGAAAAGATTTTCACCGGTCACACTTCGCTTTAAAGCACCAAACACACCACCACGCATATTGGTTTGCATATCAATATCCTCTGACATCCACTGCATCGCCCCGGTCTGGGCATAAATCAGTTCACCCCGTTCCAATTGAATTTCAACCATGGGCATTACCGAACCATAAATCTCACTTTTCATTGAGTTCACTCCTTTTTATAAATGATTGTATACGTTTGGAATTTTATAAGATGATTATACCATAAAGGTAAAAAAAGAAGAATTTTTGGAATGTATATTGAAAAAAGTGCGAAATTGTGAAAGAATAGGGATATAAGAATCACTTATGGATAAACATGGGAGAGGGATGTTTGCAATGAGGATAACCACTTTGAAAGGAATTATCGTTTTATTAATCCTAATAATAATTTTTGGCGGTTTCGGATGTACAGAGGCAGGACGTGAAGAAGGACAGAACGGATGAGTCGCAGTACCCTTTCAGATGGATTCTGATGAAGAGTGGCCATGTTTTTATTCTGATGTGGACGAGGCCCGACCGGATGTCGCTCACTACTTTAATGAGTTATCAAGGAACAATCATTTTGTAACAGCAGAAGACTTGAGTGATGCCCTGCTGGAAAATCCTGAGGGAATTTTTCTCCTGGATATACGAGAGGAAGAGTACTATGAAAGAGAACATATAGAAGGGGCAGTCCATATCTGGTGGCATGATGTGGGAGATCGCCTTGAGGAACTTCCGAAAGACAAACCGATTGTCGTGGTTTGTAATACAGGACAGAGTGCCGCCCAGCTGGTGGGTGTTCTTCAATCACTGGGATACAGAATATACTCTTTACTCGGGGGAATGAATAACGGATGGCTCCCCGAAGGATATCCGGTGATCACCATCCAGGAATAAAAAAGTGTATATTATTTCCGAGTTTCGACAAAAATAACTTTTAAATAATTTCCTTCAGGATATTCCTTATGTACAGGAAAATCCTTCGGTAATGAGAAACGATGGAGAATGTGATCCTGTAAGCCTTCCTTTTGGAAGGCTTTTTTTATGAATCCTTCAAAGGTTTTCATCGAAAAAGTGCCGCAATTTGTGGAGGCGATGATCAGTCCCTGATCTCTGGTAACCTTTAAAGCCTCCTGTAACAGCTTTACATAGTCTTTTTTTGCACTGAATGTTCCATCCTTTGACCGGGAAAAACTGGGAGGATCAAGAATTACCACATCATAGGAGGAGTTTTGATTATTTTCTTCCCTGAGAAAATGGAAAACATCATCCACAATTATTCGATGATGATCAGGGGAAAGACCGTTTGCAAGGAACTGATTTTCAGTCATTGATTTACTGCGTTTAGCTAAATCCACACTGGTGGTTGTTTTCGCTCCCCCCAGTGCAGCAAACACTGAGAAGACCCCTGTGTAAGAAAAGGTGTTAAGAACCTCTTTTCCTTTGGAAAAGGAATCCATTAATGTTTTACGTACATCCCTCTGGTCAAGGAAATAGCCGATCATGGGACCGTCATTCAGATCAACCTCAATATGAACATGGTTTTCCTGCACAGTCATGGGAAACTGCCCCGGTGTACCAAGGACGAAATTCTCATCTGCAATATATCCTCCATCACGATCAAACCGCTTTTTCTCATAAATTCCCTTCGGCTGAATCAAAGCGTTTAGAGAATCAATGACAAAATCTTTATAGCAATAGATCCCTTTGCTGTACCATTGGATTAAAAGGTAATCATTCAAAAGGTCAATGGTTAAGCCTCCGACCCCGTCCCCTTCTCCGTTAAAAATCCGAAATGCGGTGGTGCCCTCTAAAGAAAAAAAAGGAATCCGCTTATTAAGGGCAGTGGCTATCTTCTTCATAAAAAAAGTACCGTCGATGGACTCCGCTTCCTTATGAGAGAGAATCCATCCCATTCCCCGGTTTTGAGAACCGATATAGCCCTTCCCGATGAACTCACCAGTTTTGCTGACAAGATGAAATAGCTCTCCTTCCCGGTATTTTCTCGGCAAGGTAACAAAGGAAGTTTGGAGCAGAGGATAGCCTTTTTTATAGCGGTGTTCATGGGATTTTTTCACTGTGATTGTCCGATGGCCTTTGAGATTTGGCTTCATAGATAGTCTCCTTCATGGTTTTTCCTCATTATAGCATAGAACGGGAAATTGACGAAGGGATGATGGAATATAGGACAGAGAATGGTTTTCTGGTATAATGGAAGAAATCATTTAAAGGAGACAGAGTGTATGGGAAATCGAGTTATCGTTGTTGGAGCCGGCCCTGCCGGGATTTTTAGCGGGATCTATGCGGCAAAAGAGGGGGCGGAGGTCCTGATCCTTGAAAAAAATGAAGAAATCGGTAAAAAACTTCGCATTACCGGAGGAGGACGATGTAATTTCACAAATTCCGGGGATGTAACAGATCATCGTCGAGCCACGGTACATAACTCGAAATTCATGATTCCTGCGTTAATGCATCTCAGCCCACAAAAGACCATGGATTTTTTCATTGAAAGGGGCCTTGAAATCATCATCGAGGAAGACGGTTCTATTTTCCCTAAGACGAACAAAAGTCAGGATGTGATTCGACTTTTGCAAAAAGAATTAATGGAACTGAAGATCCCGGTCAGTCTGAATCATGAAGTTGAAGAATTAATGATGGAAGAGAGCCGTGTTGCAGGAGTTCGGTTGAAAGATGGCAGAAATCTGAATGCAGATCGTGTGATTCTTACGACGGGGGGAGCATCCTATCCCAAAACCGGAAGCGACGGAAAGAGCTTCTTAATGATTGAAAAGGCCGGTCATTCCATTGTATCTCTAAAACCGGCCCTCACCTCCTTTGAGATAAAGGATCAGTGGATTAGAGGATATCCTGGAGTATCCTTCGGTGATGTTAAGGTAAAGATTGGCAAGGGTAAAAAAGCTTTTCAGGAAAGAGGAAGCCTTTTGATCACCCATTACGGAATCTCGGGACCACCGATCATTAAACTCAGCAGCAGGATCAATGAAAGAGATTTCCATCAAGAGGAACTGACCTTGAGAATTGATTTTTTCCCCGACAAAAGCAACGAGGAGATTCGAACCTGGCTAATCAACCTTGAAGGATCAGGCCGACAGTTAAAAACCCTTTTAAAGGAATATTGGCCCATTCGGTTTCTTGAAGGGTTTTTAGAAGAACTTAAAATCGATGGTCAGCAACCGATGAATCACTTGAAAAAAGAAGACAGAAATCGTCTAATTGAAGGATTTAAACAATTGCCACTGTCAATAAAAGGATTAAGACCCTTAAGGGAGAGCATGGTAACCGCAGGGGGAGTAAACGTGAAGGAAGTGAACCCCGGAAGGCTGGAGTCGAAGCTCATTAAAAATCTTTATTTTGCCGGAGAAGTACTGGATGTGGACGCTATTACAGGTGGGTATAATCTCCAAATTGCCTTTTCCACCGGAGCCTTAGCGGGAAAATCCGCTGGAGAAGGAGGAGATTCCCATGATTAATCCCGTTGATTTTCAACAAAAGCTTCTTTGCTGGTATCGTGAAAACAGAAGGAAAATGCCATGGAGAGAGATCGAAAATCCTTATTATACATGGATCTCTGAAATTATGTTGCAACAAACCAGAGTGGATGTTGTAATTCCCTATTTTTATCGATTCATTGAAGCATTTCCCGGGATTGAGGAGCTGGCTAACAGCAGAGAAGAGGAAGTTTTGAAACTATGGGAAGGTCTGGGCTATTACCAAAGAGGAAAAAACCTTCGCCTAGCCGCAATTCAAATTGTTGAACATTATGGAGGGGAGATTCCCCGAAAAGCGGAAGACTTGATTACGTTAAAGGGAATCGGAGATTACACTTCCGGAGCCATTGCGTCCATTGCTTTTGGAGAAAAAGTTGCCGCAGTTGACGGAAATGTGGAAAGAGTCATTGCAAGATATCTCTGTGACAAAAAAGATCTTCGCAGCAGCGGAACAAAAAAAAGGATTAAAGAGAAGGTCAATCATTTCCTCCCGGAGGAACATTTAAGTGAATTCAATCAGGGGCTGATCGAACTTGGTGCACTGATCTGTACCCCGGGGAAAAACCCCAAATGCTTAGAGTGTCCATTAAGGGAAAGTTGTTGTGCTTATCGTAAAGGGGATGTTGACAAAATTCCTTACAAAAGCAAAAAGACCAAGCCTAAAAGAGAAAAGAGAACCATCCTGATCATACAAAAGGGTGACTTCTATTATATAAAAAAAAGAATGAAGAAGGGACTTTTAGAGGGAATGTGGGAGTTCCCCAATCTGGAAGGTCATTTAAACAGGAAGGAAATTCAACAAGCGGTAAAAGATGAATTGAGTATCAGCAAAGCTCCCCCTTCAGTTGAGTTTATCGGGAGGGTGGAAGCGATCTTCAGCCATCGGATATGGGAAATGGAAGGATACTTTATCAAGTTCCCGGAAGACCTGACGACGGTGCTGAAAGAAGAGAGTGAGCAGAAAAAAAGGGCATGGGCCACAAAAGACGATCTTGATAAAAACTATACAATTGCCTCAGCCTACAAGCACTTTAAGAAGTACATAGGGAGGAGTGAGAAGGATGAAGTTCAACTTTGATCAAAGGATTGAAAGAAGAAAAACAAAATCCATAAAATGGAGTTCTGAGGTCTTGAAGAATATGTTCGGCGAAGAGGACTTACTTCCTCTTTGGGTTGCAGACATGGATTTTCTCTCTCCTCCCCCGGTAAGAGAGGCCATGATGCAGGAAGTGGAACATGGAATATTTGGCTACAGTATAAGGTCCGAAGGATACTATCAAAGTGTTGCCAAGTGGATGGAGAAACGATTTGACTGGAAAATTCAAAAGGATTGGATCATTTTTATGCCCGGGGTTGTTTCAGCGGTATATTATGTTTTGCAGGGCCTCCTTGAACCCGGAGATGGTGTGATTATCCAGGAACCGGTTTATTATCCCTTTAAGAGTGCAATCCTCGATACCCGATGCCGAGTGATCAACAACCAGCTGATTGAACATGATGGAAGGTATGAGATGGACTTCGAGGATTTGGAAGAGAAGGCCGGTGATCCCCGGACAAAGCTGCTTGTCCTCTGCAGTCCTCATAATCCTGTAGGCAGGGTTTGGTCCCGGGATGAGCTGAATAAGGTCGCACAAATCTGTACAAAAAACAATGTAGTGATTTTGTCTGATGAAATTCATCACGATCTTGTGTATAAGCCACATCGTCACCATGTGTTAGCGAATTTAAAGGAAGAGTACAGAGAGAATATCATCACTGCAACGGCTCCATCAAAAACCTTTAATCTTGCAGGAATGATGAGTGCCCATGTGATTTGTGAGAACAGTGAAATGCGGGAGAAGCTTCGAAAGGTTTTAGACAAAAATCATATCGGAATGCAAACCCCGTTAAGCATGGCTGCTGTGGAAGCGGCCTATAGAGAGGGAGAAGAGTGGCTGGAAGAGCTTTTGGACTACCTTCAGGGAAATGTTCATTTGATCCGGGAAACAGTAAAGAGGGATCTGCCAAAGGCAAAGTTTTCTCCACCTCAAGCTACCTATCTTGCATGGATTGACTTTAGAGACTACGGAATCGATGGAAAAGTTCTGGAAGAAAAAATGGTCAAAGAAGGAAAGATCGCCCTGGATGGGGGAACATGGTTCGGAGAAGGAGGAGACGGATTTTTGCGAGTAAACTTCGCCTGCCCAAGAGAAACAGTGAAAGAAGCATTGGAGAGAATCGCGGGAGTGCTGAATAAGGAGGAATTGAAATGATCTATTACTTCACTGGGACCGGGAATTCCTTATATGTTGCCAAAGTGCTGGGAATTAATCTGGAGATGAGTATCCATGATCTCTCGGAAAATTTCCGCCATCCCGATAGGGGAAAGCAGATTGATTTTACTGACGGGGAAATCCTGGGATTTGTTTTTCCTGTATATGCATGGGGACCTCCGAAATGGGTATTGGACTTTATTAAAGGAATGAAAATCAAAGATGATGTAAAACCGGGTTATATTTTCGCCATTGCAACTTGTGGAGAAAATATCGGAAACACCATGGGTATCCTTGGAAAGTCGCTAAAGGAAAAGGGATGGGAGCTGGACTACGGATACTCCCTTAAGATGCCGAACAACTATATGATTTTCGGCACTGACGCCGAGACAGGACTTATTGCGGAGGAGAAAATTCGGAGAGTGGATCTTCTAATGGATCAGATTACTAGGGATCTCAAGGGCAAGGGTAAAGGATTTTTCCTGGAAACAGGTCCTTTTCCAAAGCTTCTTACCTCTGTGGTGCATCCGCTTTTCTCCAAAGGAGTAACGAAACCATCAAAGTTCCGTGCGAATGATCGATGCACATCCTGTGAAACCTGTTGTAAAGTTTGCAATACCCAAACGATACGAATGGTGCAGGGGATCCCCCGTTGGGGAAAAGAGTGTGTGCAATGTCTGGCATGCATTAACCTGTGTCCGGAAAAAGCCATTGATTATGGTCGGGGCACTAGAAATAAACACCGCTATAAAAATCCTAGAATTTCATCCTTTGAGTTAGAAAAGAAGTAATGCATCCGGGATGAAAGAAAAGAGGTCACTATGGATTTCATAAGTAAGATTATACAGGGATTTCATCTTTTTACAAATCAGGTCTACATCCCTAAGGAGTTTGATGACCTGGATCGGCCGATTTTGTTACACATGAGTGATACTCCTGAGGAGATTTATCCTTATCTTTACAAGGTCATCGAAAAAACCTTGCCGGATTATGTTGTGCATACAGGGGACTTTGCTGATAATCTCAAAATGGAAATGGTTCCCGACCTTCGTCAAAGATATAAGGAGGCAATGAAGGGTTTTGTCCGGAAGATGGAAAGTTATCCAATAAAAAAAGTGTATTACACCTTGGGGAATCATGATGAGCTATGGGATATAATCCATCATTTAAATCGTGGAGATGCCAGGGAATCTTTCACATGGAGACTGGGTGAATATAATTTATATGCAGAACATTATTATCGCAGCGGTTTGAAGGATGTGGACTTTTATTTTTATGGACACAGTTTTGACCCTCCAAGCCACCAAAAAGAAGGGACACAGTACTTTAACGGATTAGAAGGTCTCCGTTTAATCAGTTTGAGGGACGGCAAGGTGTTTGAGTTACCCTATCCCTTTGGAACCGACGGTTTCAGAAAAATGGACCGGAACTATCATATTCTATAAGAGGAAAAATCGGAAGGAGGAAGAGTATGATCTTTTTAAGAATGGGACCGAGACTGCTGTTTATACGGACGAAAAATGAATTGGAGATCCGTAACTTTTTTGTAAAGGTACAAAAGGGAAAGGAAGGATCTTTTCAGGATGCATTTGAAGAAGCCTCTGAAGACAGCACCCTGGTTTTTATTACGGCGGAAAACCTTAAGAAAACAAGGGTAGAGGACGCAAAACACATCATATTGATCAACCGGCCGGCATCATTCTGTCTCAGCCGTTTGATCAACAGTCATATATCAGAAATTGTTGAACGTGTTGATATGGGTCCTTCAACATTGATCATGCGCATTCCCGGGGGACAGTCTAAGGTGTCGGAGGAGATTGAGAAAATCTATGAAGGAAAAAATCTCAGTATCCGGGAAGCCATCGACCAGGGAGAAGACATGGATACCATTCTTTTCCTGACAGATCAGGCTCTTTCAAAATCCGTGGGAAACAAAGCAATTTTAAAGAGCCCCCTGCTGATTCCAAAGTCAGGTCATGAAATCTATAAAACCCTTCGGAATGAAGGGATACTGCTGATTACAAGGGGTCTTGAAAACAGGAAATGGTATGAGTTGAGAATTAACATCTATGATTTTGAAGGGAAATACACGATCCACTACGACCGTTTAAGTGAAGCCTTCAAGCAATTGGAAGTTGGAATGGTTTTGGAGGAAGGATGGACGAAGGATCATGCCTTGGCCCTATTTTCGGTGGTGGCGTATCAGGTTAAACTGTTTACCTTTTTTCCGCCGGAGGATGTTAAAAAAATTCTAATCGGTCTTGAATATAGTGAGAGCGGGAGACGAATGGTTGACTTTGATCTCTACTACCGAAATAAAAAGGTTGCCTGGGGTGATATCGAACGGGATCGGAAAAGAAAATCCAAGGTTGATCAAGGCATACGTATGAGAAAGGAACTGTTTTCAAGGTTAAATTCAGAAGGAATCACAAAGCTTGGAGAACTGGAGGAAAAACTTAAAAATTAGTCACCGGAGTTGTTTACTTGCTGTAATCTGTATGATGACCGACATTCCCTTGGGAGAATAACTCCCGAAGGGAATTTTTTTTTAAAAATTTAAATTAAGGGTTGAATATATATTCTGACAAGTGTATAATTACTTTTATAATTATTATAAAAACAAAAGTGGATAAGGTGGCTGACAACATGATCAATAAAAAGAAGATGGCATGGAAATATAAAAAAAGGCGTAGACCCTGCTCTATAGATAGCCAGTATAAATATACAAAACATGTATAAATTCGAGGAGGGTTTTTATGAAAATGGAAAAGGATTATCAGAAGAGTGGCAAGGAGAAAGTTGTTTTAGCATATTCAGGGGGTTTAGATACATCGGTCATACTAAAATGGTTGAAAAACACCTATGGATATGAAGTAATTGCGGTATGTGTAAACGTTGGTCAAAAAGAAGACTTTACCAAGCTGAAAAAAAAGGCCCTGGAAACAGGTGCAAGTAAAGTTTATGTGATGAATGTGGAAGAAGAGTTTGCAACGGACTATATTTTCCCGACCCTAAAGGCCGGTGGGATCTATGAAGAGGATTATCTGCTGGGAACTTGTATGGCCCGTCCACTTATTGCTAAAGAATTGGTGAAGGTTGCCCATAAAGAGGGTGCAGAAGCCATTTCCCACGGGGCAACCGGGAAGGGAAATGATCAGGTCCGATTTGAAGCTGGAATCAAGGCACTGGATCCGACTCTGAAGATCATCGCTCCTTGGCGGATTTGGGATTTGAAATCCCGTGAGGATTGTATTGAGTATGCATCGAAAAATAAGATTCCCCTGGAAGTCACGAAGGAAAAGATCTATAGCCGTGATGAAAATCTCTGGCACATCAGCCATGAGGGTGGAGAACTGGAGGATCCATGGAATGATCACAATGAGGAGATGTATTTATGGTGTAATCCTCTGGAGAAAACCCCTGACCGGGGTGAAGTTATTGAAGTAAGCTTTGAAGAGGGAGTTCCCACAAAGCTTAATCAGAAGGAGTTTGACCCGGTCACACTTATTAAGAAATTAAACAAAATTGGCGGCACTCACGGAGTGGGGGTCCTCGATATGGTTGAAAATCGATTGGTGGGGATGAAGTCCCGGGGAGTCTATGAAACTCCGGGTGGAACAATTCTTTATCAGGCCCATAAATCATTGGAAAAATTGATCTTGGATAAAGATACCATGTCCTACAAAACAGAGATTGGTAAAAAATATGGGGAACTCTTATATGACGGACTTTGGTTTACTCCATTAAAAGATGCATTGGATGCTTTTGTAAAGGAATGCCAGAAAGAAATCACAGGAACGGTAAAGGTGAAGCTTTATAAAGGAAATTGCAAAGTGACTGGAACGCAATCGGAAAACTCCATGTATAGTGAGGATTTCGCCACCTTCGGTGCAGATGATGTGTATAATCAGAAGGACGCGGAAGGATTCATTAATCTGCACTCCCTTCCTATGACCATTCGAGGATTAAAAAAAGCGAATAAGGAAAAGAATATGAAGAAGAAGGTTGCCGCATCCTTTTAGGGAACGGTTTCGGAGGTGAAGCATGAAAGAAGATAAAGCACTTTGGAGCGGCCGTTTTAAAAATGCGCCGGAGGAACTGATGAAAAAGTTCGGGGAGTCAATTTCCGTGGATTGGATCTTCTACAAGGAGGACATTGAAGGAAACAAAGCCCATGGTAAGATGCTTAATAAAATCGGAATTCTCAGTGACGAAGAACTGGTCAGCATCATAAAGGCCCTTGAAGAAATACAGGGGGAAATTGAGACGGGAGAATTTCTACCGAAGGAAAGCCTGGAAGATGTTCATATGAATATTGAACACCGACTGATTGAAAAAATCGGGGATCTGGGAGCAAAAATCCATACAGGCCGATCGAGGAATGACCAGGTACTGACGGACTATCGCCTCTATCTGAAAAAAGAGGTAAAAGAGCTTAAAATGCTTTGGGCTGCACTCATGGAAACTCTCTTGAAGCGAGGGGTCAAGGATGTGGATGTGATCATTCCCGGATTCACTCATTTAATGCATGCACAGCCCATCAGTCTCGGCCATTATTGGATGGCATACTTCTGGAAGTTCCAAAGAGATCATCAAAGATTGAAAAATGCCTACATGTCAATTGATGCCAATCCTTTAGGAGCCGGTGCATTGGCGGGATCCACTTTGCCTCTTGATCGCCAGTATACCATGGAGCTTCTGGGATTCGGAAAGAATACGGAAAACAGTCTGGATACTGTATCAGATCGGGATTTTCTTCTGGATCTGCAGTATGCATTATCAACCTTTATGATTCATTCCAGCGGATTGGCGGAGGATCTGATTCTGTGGAATACCCAGGAGTTCAATTATATCAATCTTCCTGACGGGTTCTGCACCGGGTCCAGCATGATGCCCAATAAGAAAAACCCTGATGCTCTTGAACTCACCCGGGGAAAGACAAGCGGTGTTGTCACAGGACTGTTCAATTTGATGATGAACTTAAAAGGACTGCCCTTAGGTTATAATCGCGATCTTCAGGAAGACAAAAAACCGGTGCTGGAGAATCTTAAAAACGTTAAAATGGTTCTCAGCGTTTTAGCCCAGGTCATCGAAGGAATTGAGGTCAATAAGGAAACAGTTCGGCTCCATTTGGAAAAAGGATTTCTCCTTGCAACGGATGTTGCTGAATATCTTGTGATGAAGGGTGTTCCTTTCCGAAAAACCCACGGAATCGTGGGGGGTCTGGTTCAGTACGGAGAGGAGACCGGTAAGGATTTCAAGGATTTTTCCATGAAGGATTTCAAGAGGTTTTCATCAGCATTTGATGAAGACGTGTATGACCTACTCTCCTTCGAAAATGCGGTAAATCGAAGAAACACCCTTGGAGGCACTGCAAAAGAACAGGTTCATTACCAGATTAAAGAAGGCTGGAAAATCTTACAACAGGAGAAGAAGGAATAACAATACGTGCAGGTTAATCATAATTAGCAACGATTCACCCGGACTTTTAGACAGTCCGGGTTTTTCTGCTTGGGAAAGTCTGATATAATCAAACTCGAAGAGGATTGAATTTTAATAAACAAGGAGGAAATACAATGGATCGATTTGAAAAACAGCGGGAACTGATGAAATCGGGATTCACCGGAGATATGGAGTCGGATCAAATGATGGGGAAGCCCCAGCCACCTTTGGAAAAATCATTTCCGGAAGACTTAAAAATCATTGAGCTGCCGACGGTCAGTGGAGAAGAGGTAAAAAAGCGGGATATATTTCAGTGTATTATGAATCGGAAGAGTCATAGAACCTTTCTTAAAGAGGAGATCAGCCTGGAGGACCTTTCTTTTCTGCTCTACACAACCCAGGCGGTAAAAGAAATCCGGGGTGAAGGGTATGCAACCATTCGTCCTGTGCCCTCTGCCGGTGCAAGACATCCATTTGAAACCTATGTGGGAGTGACAAGGGTGAAGGGTCTTGCCCCCGGTCTTTATCACTACTCCGGTATCAAGCATCATCTGGTGTTATTAAAGGAGGATCCTGAAATCGGTTCCAAGATGCGTATGGCAGCAAGAGATCAAAAGTTTGTGGAGACTGCTGCAGCAACTTTTATCTGGACCGTGATCCCCTACCGGGGAGAATGGAGATATGATCTTCGCTCTCATAAGCCCATGCTGTTGGATGCAGGACATCTTTGCCATGGTCTTTACTTATCGGTGGAAGCACTAGGTCTCGGGACTTGTGCAATTGCCGCTTATGAGCAGGATGATATGGATCGATTGTTAGACATTGACGGAAAGGATGAGTTTGTCGTCTACCTTTCACCTGTGGGGGTTATAAAGGAATAGAAGTTGAAATGAATTTCATCGCTCCCCCTTGACAAATTCCACTGATTTGGTAAATTATTATTAGCACTCTTATATTAGGAGTGCTAATATTAAGTGTGAAATAAGAGATTTTCAGGAAGGAGAGAAGTCAATGGAAAAAAAAGAATTTAAAGCGGAATCGAAACGATTACTGGATCTTATGATCAACTCAATCTATACCCATAAAGAGATTTTCCTTCGGGAATTGATCTCCAATGCCAGTGATGCCATCGACAAGCGCTATTATCAGGCATTAACCCGTGAGGATCTTCAGTTTAAAAAAGAGGATTTTTATATTGAAGTGATCCCGAATAAAGAGGAAAGAACTCTGAGAGTAGTAGACACAGGGATCGGAATGACCAGTGAGGAATTGGAAGAGAACCTTGGGACTATTGCTAAAAGCGGGTCTCTTACATTTAAAAAGGAGAATGAGATAAAGGATGGAATCGACATTATCGGTCAGTTCGGAATTGGTTTTTACTCCGCCTTTATGGTGTCCGAACGGATTATTGTCAAGAGTCGAGCCCTTGATGAAGCCAAAGGGTTTCGTTGGGAATCAGACGGTTCAGAAGGATATACCATTGAGGAAACGGAAAAAGCCCAAGTAGGTACGGAAGTGATTCTGAAGCTTCGGGAGAACACCGAAGAGGAAAACTATGACGAGTTTCTGGAAGAATATCGACTGCGGGAAATCATCAAACGCTATTCCGACTTTATCCGCTACCCTATAAAAATGGAGGTCACCTCCCACGAAAAAGTGGAGACTGAGGAGGAAGAGAAGGAGCCGGAATATAAAGAGGTAAAGAAGGTGGAAACTGTCAACAGTATGGTTCCCATGTGGAGAAAGAATAAAAGTCAGCTGGAGGAAGAAGATTACATCAACTTCTATCAGGAAAAACGCTATGGTTTTGACAAACCATTGAAGTACATCCATATGAAGGCTGACGGATCATTACGGTACAGTTCGATTCTATATATCCCGGAGAAAGCGCCTTATGATTTTTACACAAGGGAATACGAGAAAGGCCTCGAGCTTTATTCCAGCGGTGTACTCATTATGGAAAAATGTCCGGATTTATTGCCGGATTACTTCAGTTTCGTAAAAGGAATGGTGGATTCCGAAGATTTATCTCTCAATATTTCTCGGGAAATGCTTCAGCACGATCGACAGCTTCAGGTGATTGCGAAGAAAATTAAGGAAAAGATAAAAACCGCACTGAAATCCATGTTGGAAAGCGATAGGGAAAAATACGAGGCATTTTTCGATAGTTTCGGAAAACAATTGAAATTCGGAGTATATAGTGATTTCGGACAACATAAGGAGACCTTGCAGGATCTGTTACTCTTTTATTCATCAAAGAGGGGAAAACTGATCACTCTTAAGGAATATGTTTCTGAAATGCCGGAGGAACAGCAGGCAATCTATTACGCCTCGGGTGAATCTGTGGGAAAAATTGACAAGATGCCTCAAACGGAGCTATTAAAGGATAAAGGATATGAGATCCTTTATCTCACCGATGAAGTGGATGAGTTTGCGATTAAGATGATGATGAAATATGATGATAAGAACTTTAAATCCGTTTCCAGCAGTGACCTTCAGCTGGATGATGAAAAGGATGAAAAGAATGAGGAGAAAAAGGAAGGGCAGGAGGAAATCTTACAAAAAATCAAAGAGATTCTTGGAGATCAGGTGAAAGATGTCCGACCTTCCAAACGTTTGAAAAACCATGCAGTGTGCCTTGCAGCGGAGGGAGAGCTTTCCATCGAAATGGAAAAAATCCTGAAGTCCATGCCCGACGGAGGAATGGGAGCAAAATCCGAGAAGATTCTTGAAATCAACACAGACCATAAGATGTTTAAGTCTCTGGAAAAGGTGTTTAAAACTGATGAAGAGAAGGTTAAAGCCTATGCCAATGTGTTCTATAACCAGGCGCTGTTAATGGAAGGAATTTCTCCCGATGATCCGGTGAAATACACGGAGGATGTATTCCGGCTGATTGAGGAGTAAAAGAGAAAGGCCCCTTACTAAAGGGGCTTTTCCCATGGAGAACAGTGATTAGGGGAGCAAATTGGGTAAAAGTGATCTATGGAGGTGGAAGGAATGGAAAAATTCAACTCGGCCAATTATGGCGAGGCATATATTGAGGATTTGAAGAAGCTGATAAAAATCCCCAGTGTGATCGGAGATAAAGAGCCCGGCGCACCCTTTGGTAAGGATATTGACAATGCATTGGATATGATGCTTAAAATTGCAGAGGACCTCGGTTTTAAAATCTATAAGGATCCCGATGGATATTACGGATACAGTGAAGTCGGGGAAGGGGATGAGCTGATCGGTGTTTTAGGACATCTTGACGTTGTCCCGGCAAAGGATGTTGAACAGTGGGAGACACCTCCGTTTGAACCGGAGGTAAGGGAGGGAAAGCTGTTTGGACGGGGAACCCAGGATGATAAAGGACCCACATTGGCAGTTATGTATGCTATAAAGCAACTACTAGACGAAGGCCATCGGTTCGAAAAACGGGTACGCATTATTTACGGAACCGACGAAGAGACTTTGTGGAGAGGAATTGAACAATACATGGACAAGGAAGAGGTTCCTTCAGTGGGATTTACGCCTGACTCCGTGTTTCCTATGATTCACGGGGAAAAAGGACTTCTTCAGCTGTATCTTCGAACAAAGGGGCAGAAGAATCATGAAATTGAGGGTGGATCCAGCTTTAATGCACTTGCGGATCATGTGGAGCTTAAATCAAAGATTCCTCTTGAGCCCTTAGGGGAAAAATTAAAAGACAAAGGGCGACAATTTGAGATCAAAGACAGTGCTCTCATTATCACAGGGAAAAGTGCTCACTCAGCGAAACCGGAAGGTGGTGCCAATGCCATTAATCAATTGGCTGAAGTCTTGGAAGGGGAAGGGTTTGAAGACGGACTCATGGATTTTATAAGAAATGAGTTGGGAGTCAGTCAGTATGGAGAGAAGATTTTCGGGAAACTGGATGATGTCTCAGGCCCCATCACCATCAATGTTGGAAAAATAAAGATCGATCAGGACACGTCAGAAGCCGGGGTGGATATCAGAATACCGGTGACAGTGGGAAAAGAAAAAGTTGAGGAGGCGTTAAAAAAGGCAATTAAGCCCTATGGACTGGAAATGATGGAACATGACTATCTGGACTCCATTTATCTCCCGAAGGATCATTTTCTCATACAAATCCTTGGCGAGATATACCATTCAGTTACAGGGGAAAAAGCAGAGCCTCTGACCTCGGGAGGAGCAACCTATGCCCGTTCAATGCCTAATTGCGTGGCCTTCGGTGCAGTGTTCCCGGGAAGAAGAAAGACGGAGCATCAGCCTAATGAGCACGTGATTTTGGAGGATATATACCGTGCAATGACTATTTACGGGAAGGCAGTAAAAAAACTCACAGAGAGGTAGGAAAGTATGCGAAGACGAAAATTAAAGGATGGAGTGGAAAGACTTCTTGCCCACCGGCAGTGGTTGATCGAAGCTCCTGAGACGTTGAAGGGGAAATGGGCAACCACATCCCTGGATCCACCGGTTCATCTGGAAATCGGTATGGGGAAGGGTAAATTCATCACGACTTTAGCCAAGGAAAACCCTGATCAATATTTTGTGGGGTTGGAAATGAAAGAGGAAGTTCTTCTCAGGGGAGTGGAGAAGGCAATTGAGTTGGAGCTGCACAACATAAAGTTTATGTGGAAAAATGCCCAGCATCTGAATGAGTACTTTGATTCAGGGGAGATATTCAGGATTTACTTAAATTTTTCCGATCCCTGGCCAAAAAAAAGATGGGCAAAACGTCGTCTCACCCATGAGAATTACTTGAAGATCTATAGGAAAATCCTTGGAGTTGATGGCGAGCTGCACCTTCGAACCGATAATCAGGGTTTCTTTCAAGACTCCATTAACCGCCTCTCAGGTAAGGGATTTCAGTTAAAGAATGTAGATCTGGACCTTTACCGGAATCGCGATGAGTATACTGATCAGGGAATCTTTTATGCAACAACGGAGTATGAAGATAAATTCAAGGAACAGGGATTGCCAATATACCGTTTGGAAGCAAAGCCTTACTCCCCAACTTTCTCTTCTCTATAAAGGCTGTAAAAAACCAGCGAGATTGTAAAGGATGCGGCTGCAAAAAGTGATGTTGAATAAACCCCGATTTTTTCAACACCATCGGGAGTGGTGGTAAGACTCTCGAAAAAGGATAACTCTGATCCGAAAACCAATAATAGAGGAAGCACCGAAATGGACAATAGGAAGGCCATTTTCAAGAAGAGGCCCTGAAGACCGAAAAACAGTCCCTCGGTGTTTTTTCCTGTTTTTTCGCTGAAGACGGAGCTGATTTCACTCAGCATGGCCGGTGGGAATATAAAGGCAGCTCCTGCAACCGGGATGCCGATTAAAGCAAAAATTCCGAAGCCGAAGACCGCAGGAAAAGCTCTTCCAACACCGAAAAGAGCGAAGGACAATATAATTAACAGAACGAGAGAAATCTGCATCGGTTTCTTGTAACCAATCACTTTGCATATTCGGTTAATCGGATAAAAGCAAAGAGCGGACACACCGAATAAAAGGGCTGAGGCGATAGTGATATAGAAGGTGGAGTAGCCCATAATATCTTCCACATAATAATTCACGGAGGCTCTTAATGTATTGAAGCCTAAAAAGAAGAAGAGAAACCCGAACAAATAGCTGACGAATGCACGATCCTGAAGCACCAGTTTCATCGAGGAGATGAAGGGCTCTTTTGAAAGTTTTCCACCTGAGAGTTTTCTCTCAGGGATGGTAAAGACTGTGATCCATACCCCCAGGAATGCCAGGATCGAGAGAGAAATGACCATCAGACGAATGCCCATGAGATCATCGCCGCCACCGAGAATTTCGATTAATGCTCCGGGAAGAATCATGGCAATTGCAGTGTAGATCAACCGAAAAACCGACTGCCAGGTGGAAAGGTTTAATCGATCACTTCTGGTTATTGAGATTTCAGGAATCAATGCGTTGTATGGACCTCCGACGATGGTATAGAAAATGAAGAACAGGGAACCGATCAGAGAAAGATACATGAACGTGGAAAGATTCCCTTCACCGGTTACGGGATAAAAAAAGGCAACGGTACTGAGAGATAAAGGAAGGCTTCCCACAAAGAGAAAAGGAATCCGCCGTCCCCATGGAGAGTCGAATCGGTCAGAGAGATAACCGATGATCGGCTCGAAAATCACATCCACAAATCTGGCGATCAAAAGAGCGAAGGAAATGAGAATCGGAGGTAACAAAGGGACCAGACTTGATGTTGAAGGTGGAAGATAAAAATAGAGAACCCACTGGGCAAAAATCTGGTCAACGATGGCATAACTCACCCCGATTCCATAAAGGACTTGCAGCTTTAACGATAAATGGGCTTTCGGCTTGATTTTTTCCATCGTATGCCTCCTAAATAATTTTATCTGATAATCTGCTCTTTTCAGGTTGTTTCATCATGGACTAAACCGGTTAATCGATGACACTTTTAATCCATTTTTTCGAAAGGACTCTGGGGATCCCCACAAGGGCTTTTACAATTTCCTCGATGGCAATCAAGGCGACCACATAGTAAACGGGGAATTGAAAATACAAAGCTCCAAGAAATGCCATTGGAACACCCACGAACCATACGGATCCGATCTCCAGGAAAAGTGAGAAGGTGGTATCTCCGCCGCCTCTGAGGATACCGATAATCAGGGTGACATTAAACATTTTCGCAAAGATTACAAAGGACAGTACTCTTAGTATGTTTTCAGCATAAAGGGCCACAGTGTCACTGACATTAAAAAACAGGACCAGATAGGGTGCGCTGAAAAACAGAAATGAACCCATAAGGACTCCGATAAGAGGACTGAGAAGCGAAAAATTGATTGCATAGGAAAAAGCACGCTCCCGTCTCCCGGCTCCGATTTCATTTCCGATCATCACCGAACTGGCGCTTCCCAGACCGAAGGCAACCACCATGAAGAGATTTTGTATAGTATTGGAGATCTGAACGGCTGCGATGGCTTCGGTTCCTAACTGTGCGTAAGCATAGGTATAGAGGGTAACACCAAGGGACCAGAACACCTCATTTAAAATGACAGGAGTTGCAGTTTTGAAAAAACGTCTGAGAAAAAGCTTATCCAGACTTCTGAAATCCTTGAGGCGTGTGGAAAGCTCCAAGCGATTCCAATAGATCACTCCAACCAATATAAACATTTCAATTATTCTTGCGATGAGTGTAGCGATGGCCGCTCCCTGGATTCCCAGCTCGGGAAAGCCGAAGGAACCGAAAATCAGAAGATAATTCAAAAGGGTATTGAGCCCCAGGGAAAAGACGCTCACTTTCATGGGGAGAGCGGCTTTACCAATACTTCGGCTTGCAAAGGCAAAGGAGAAGCTCACCGCGGTGGACAAATAACTCATTGAGAGTATACGAAGATAAGAGGCTCCTAAGGAAACCACTTCAGGATCCTCAATAAAAATCAGCATGATATTTTCGGGCAAAAGAAAAGCAAAAATTGAAAAAAGGATGCTGATTCCTCCACCCAACATAAGAGTGAGACTGAGTGTTTTGCGAATACTTAGGACATCACCCCGTCCCCAATACTGGGCGACAAAAATCGCCCCTCCGCTATTGACACCGAAGAGAAACAGCATTAACAAAAAGAAAAACTGATTTCCTATGCCTACCGCCGCCAAAGGAGCATCTCCCAAGCTTCCGATCATTAAAACATCCACCATGTTCAAAGAGGATGAAATTAAGTTTTGGATCGTTAGGGGCAGAGCAATGGAAATTAAGCTTTTAAAAAAGGTTTTGTCGAAACGCTTCTGCAGTTGATTCAATAGGCTCTTCCTCTCTCTAATGTCATTCCCGTTTATTATATCCCATTCAATGAGAAAAAGGTAGGCGGAGAAAAATAATTAGTATTTCGAAATAATTGGTTGAAATTGTGTATCAGTGCGGGTATGATAGAGTTGACGGAAAATTGAAAGAAATAATCATTATGAAGGAGGAATACTATGGAAAAAACATGGAGCTTGGATGCCCTCTATCCATCTTTTGATAGTGAAGAATTCCAAGGGGACTTCAACAAGCTGGAGTCAAAGATCCAAGAGGTAACGGAGTGGTCCGAAGAAAATTTGAAGGATCAAAATGACCTAACGGGAAAGCTGGAAAAATCCATTGAGGAGCAGGAGGAGATCAGCAGGCTTCTCCGAAAGCTCATGTCTTATGCGCACCTTCGGTCAGCGACAAACGCTAAGGATCAAGATGCACTACAGTACATGGAAAAGGTCAGTAAGAAGATGACAGCATTAACAAAAGCTTCGGTAATTTTTGAGAAGTGGCTGAAGGATTTATCAGAAAAAGAGCTAAAAAGTGCCATTGATGACAGCAAAGTATTGCCTGAGTATGAGTATTATCTTATGGAAAAATTCGAGAGAACCAAGTACCTTCTTAGTGAAGAGGAAGAAATTACGATAGCGAAAATGCAGGAGACAGGCTCACAAGCCTGGAACAATCTGCAAAACGTTCTCACCTCTACTCTTATGATTGAAGTTGAAATCGGCGGTAAGATTCAAAAACTTCCTCTGCCTGCAGTAAGGAACCTTGCTTATCATAAGGATTCGAAAGTGCGAAAAGCAGGATATGAGGCTGAGCTGGAAGCTTATGACCGAATCGAGGAATCCTCTGCGGCAGCATTGAACGGAATTAAAGGAGAAGTGCTGACCACGACTAAAATGCGGGGATATCAGAGTCCTTTGGAAGAGACGGTCCTAAAGTCACGAATAGACCGGGAAACCCTCGATGCAATGATTGAAGCCATGAAGGAAAGCCTGCCTAAGTTCAGGGAATACTATCGAAGAAAAGGAGAGCTTCTGGGACATAAAAATGGTCTGCCGATCTACGATATTTTCGCTCCAATTGGCGAGTCCTCAATGGAATTCTCGTATGAAGAGGCAAAGGACTATATTGTGAAAAATTTCCGCTCTTTCAATCCCGAGCTGGCTGATTTTACTGCCCACGCCTTTGAAAATCGCTGGATTGATGCGGAACCCAGAGAGGGGAAACGGGGGGGAGCCTTTTGTGCAAATCTTCATCCCATCGGTGAGAGCAGAATTCTAGCCAACTTTGATGGAAGTTTCAGCAATATGACAACTTTAGCCCATGAACTAGGTCATGCATACCATGGCTATTGTCTGAGGAATGAGAAACTTCTAAACAGCAGTTATACAATGCCTATTGCGGAAACCGCTTCAATTTTTTGCGAAACCATCGTTGTGAGTGCTGCATTAAAAGATGCTGACAAAAAGGAGGCCTTCGGTATCCTGGAAGCGGACTTGCAGGGAGCAGGGCAGGTAATCGTCGATATTATGAGCCGATTCCTGTTTGAAAGCAAAGTGTTCGAGATCAGGGAAGATCATGCCCTTTCCGTAGAGGAATTGAAGGAGACCATGTTATGGGCTCAAAAAGAAGCCTATGGTGAAGGATTGGACCCCGACTCCTTACATCCCTATATGTGGCTTAATAAACCCCACTATTACTCGGCAGGACTGAGCTTCTACAACTTCCCCTATGCATTCGGACTTCTCTTTGCAAAGGGAGTGTATAGTGAATATCTTAAGCAGGGTACCGAGTTTGTTTCCCGATATGAGCGCTTATTGGGGGCAACAGGAAAGAATGAAATTAAGGATGTTGCAAAAATGGTGGGGATTAATGTAACGGATCCGGACTTTTGGAGGAGCTCGTTGAAGCTGATTGAAAAGGATATTGATGAATTTATCCGTTTAAGCAAGGAAGTTTAATGCGTTATCTCTACGATCCGGGGTACGATATTCATAGCAAATATTATGGAATGTTAAAAAAATATCAAAATTTTATTGACATATCCCGTTTTTCTGAGATATGATGGTTGTGTACTATAATTACGGAGGTGTAGAGATGAAAGGCTATAAGGATATTTTGAAAATGGCAGTGGAAAACGAAGTGGAGGCCCATGAGTTTTATAAGGATGCAGCATCGAAGGTGAAGGATAAAAATCTAAAAGTAACCTTCGAAGAACTGGCAGAAGAAGAGACCAAGCATAAGCTTCTTTTGGAAGGATATTTAAGAAACGATCTGAAGGCTATGAAATTCAAGGAGAACAAAGATCCTCAAATTTCTGAAACTTTGGAAGGGCAAACCCTCTCCACCAGCATGAGCTTCAAGGATGCAATTGTTCTTGCTATGAAAAAAGAGCAGGAGGCAATGGATATGTATCGGGAGTTTGCCGATGTAAGTGACGATGATAAGCAAAGAGCAACCTTTGAAGAACTGGTAAAGATGGAGCAGCAGCATAAAAATCGACTGGAAGAGATTTACTCAAATGCAGCATATGCTGAAGTATGGTGATCAGATAATTTTGAACAACAGAAAAAGAGCCCGACCTTATGTTGATAAGGTTTGGGCTCTTTTATTAAGGTCTTCCTTATCAGATGCATTTAGCAGTTTTTCTGTTAATCCTGCAATCAATAGAATAACAAAAAGATTCACGACAAATCTGGTTAACATGAAGGACCATCCCAGAGCACCGGCTTCAAAGAGAAGCAAAGGAATCTTTGTGGTGGACCATGCCCCGATGAAGATAAGAACGTTGGAGAGTTTGCTTCCTTTTTTGATTAATAGACCGGCTACAGGGAATGCCACGTAGAGGGGACCGGCGGCCATGGATCCCATTAAAAAACCTATAAGCTTTCCGTGAATTCCTGATCTTTCACCCATCAACCTGATCATAGTCTCCCGGGGGACCCAAACATCCAAGAGTCCCAGGATCATAAAGATCGGTGGTATAATATAAAGCATTTCCATGGTATTATCCCGCGTATGAAGGAAGGACTCTCTCCCCAATGCCGGATATGCAATGAGAAGCCCGAGGTTTACAAAAAGCATAAGAACTGCAAATTTATAGCGAAAAACCCACTTTTTCATTGGATTACACCTCCGATGATCACAGCAACAAGAAAGGAAAATCCAAAAGCAAGGGAATTTCTGAGAAGGGTTGCTTTCTTCCCGAAATATTGAATTTCCATAGGCATTGTAACGATTCCCACCATCATTAAAGTGGAGATAAATACTGCAATCTGCATAATACCTGCACCATTATCGAGAAGTGAGGATGCCATCGGGAAAGCAACAAAGGCCGGGATCAATGTGACTGCTCCAACAATTGCAGCGAGAAACATACCGGAAAATCCTGATTCTCCTCCGATTAGCCGTGAAATGGTTTCGGGCTTCAAAAGAGAGAGCATAATCCCTATGATAAAAAGAATTGTGATAAATTGGGGAAGAATGTTTTCAAATGCCTTCCATGCTTTTATCAGTGCCTGTTTTGTCTTTTTGCGATCATTAAGGTAAGAGGCAATCAGTAAACCCGTTGCAATAATATAGAGAATAACGGTAAACATTAAACCAACTCCTTTCTTAGCCCCCGCATAGGGGGGCAAGGACAGTATAGTCAATTTCTTAGAGAAAGTCAAATGATAAAAGATTATTTGGTTTCGGTTTAGTTAAAATGGATTGCCAAATTGCTGGCGGAAGATTGATCGTGTAGATGAAGTCGCAGTGGGTATGAATTTACTGAAAAGGAAATACGAGAAGCACCTTTCATGTAAAGGCTGTACCAGTGATGAGGATCTAAGGAGTGATCAGCATGTTGATTAAAGGGAAATACAATCAAGCGAAAGTGTTTGCGGAAGAGTTGGAGGTTCAAACCCAAGAGCAAATCCGAAAACTCTGTGACCAGGAATTTTTGAAGGAGGAAAAAATCAGGGTAATGCCTGATGCACATGCGGGAATAGGATCCACAATCGGCACGACCATGACCATCGGAAACCAGGTTGTCCCCAACTTAGTGGGAGTGGACATTGGTTGCGGTATGTTTACTGTTCCCCTTGGGAAGAGGAATGTTTCTTTTCCAGCACTGGATCTCTACATCAGGCAGCATATTCCCAGTGGATTTAAAAACCATCGGAATTCTCAAATTGACTATCGAAGGGAAATTGAAAGCCTTAAATCACTGAAATTCCTGGGGAAGTCCTCAAAGGAATACGAGAAAGCCCTTGGGAGCCTGGGAGGAGGCAACCATTTTATCGAAGTGGATCAGGATGAGGAAGGAAACCTGTATCTTATTTTTCATAGCGGGAGTCGAAATATGGGGAATCAAGTAGCCCGTTATTACCAAAAACGGGCAGAGAAAAATCATCTGGGAAATCCAGATATTCCAAAGGACTTGGCTTATTTAGAAGGAAGAGAAAAAGATGAATATCTTCATGATATGGTTCTTGTGCAAAATTATGCAAAAGTTAACCGGGAAGTCATGGCGAGAAAAGTCCTGGAGGAATTTCTCAAACTTCCTGATGCAATGGATCAGGGATTTCATACAATCCACAATTATATTGACATGCAAAGAAAGATTCTTCGGAAAGGTGCCATCTCCGCGGAAAAAGGTGAGAAAGTTCTTATTCCGATGAATATGAAAGATGGCTGCATCCTGGGTGAGGGTCTTGGAAACGAGGAATGGAACTATTCCGCACCCCATGGAGCCGGTCGATTAATGAGTCGGAGGGAAGCCAGGCGAAGGCTGTCCATGAAAGAATTCAGTGAAATGATGGAATCGATCTACTCCACTTCCGTCAGTAAGAAAACCATTGATGAAGCTCCTCTTGCGTATAAGCCGATGGAAGAAATTTTGAAATATATTCATCCAACTGTAAGAATCATTAAACATCTCACTCCGATTTATAATTTCAAAGCATCATAAACAATCGTGGTTTTCCCTTGAATCCAACGGGTTTTCTATGTTTTTTCTGGATTTGACCGGGTAATACCGCTATAATGGAAAAAGAAAACGGATTCCGGAGGAGTGAACATGGAGATAGCATCTTTTGTATGGTTTATAATCGGCTTAGGTCTCATCATCAAGGGAAGCGACTGGTTTGTTGAGGGAGCGGTATGGATTGCCAGAGCATTAAAGGTATCGGATATTATGATTGGTGCAACCCTGGTCAGTATTTGTACAACCCTTCCGGAAGCTATGGTTTCCACTAGTTCCGCATTAAGAGGGAATACAGATATGGCAATGGGAAATGTGCTGGGGTCCATTGCTTTTAACTCAGGAATCATTCTGGGAATCGTCATCCTTTTCACTGAACCGAGAATCAAAGGAGGAAAGGGGATCAAGACCCATAGTAAGCTTCTTGTGGCTCTTTTGGCGGGACTTTTTATTCTGGGAGTCACTTTGGGAACCTTATCAAGGATTTCGGGGATCCTTCTTTTGACAGGGTTAGCATTTTATCTCTGGAGAAATGTAAAAGCTGCCAGAGATATTCAAAAAGAGGAACGAGAAACATCCTCCATTGAGGAGAGGACACCTGATAAAAAAGAAAAGTTTCGTGCGGTTGTTATTTTTGCTGTCGGATTGATTATGACTGTTTTTGGAGCAGATCTGTTGGTGGAGCATGGCGAAGTGATTGCAAGAACCATAGGAGTGCCGGATTTAGTGATCGGTCTTACGATGACCTCCGTTGGAACATCTTTGCCGGAGCTGGTTACTGCAATTTCCGCGATCAGAAAAAAAGCCCAGGATCTCTCCGTGGGCAATATTATCGGGGCCAATCTTCTGAATGTTCTTTTGGTTATCGGAATCGTCTCCAGCTTGGAACCGGTGAATCTCGCGGGGAATCTGTTATACTTTCATTTTCCCGTTGCAATCTTTATCACCGGCATGACAGCACTTTTCATATCAAGCAGAAAAAAGCAAATGGTGCGTTCAAGGGGATATCTTCTCGTAACTGTTTACACACTGTATTTAGTGGCAATTCTATTGCAAAATTGATGAGCTATTCACCTGTGTTTAAGAGCTCTTCAATAACTGCATGGGTTTCATATCCTTCTTTAAAGGTAACAAGTTTTGCCGGATTTCCATCCAGGGCATTGGCCAGTTCATCCACCAGTTTCTCTGTCGGATGATCATCTTCCGGGGGAAGTTGCTTTAGAATCTCATCTTTTTGTGCAATCCAGATGTTTCTCCAATTTCGAAGGGCAATGACTCCTTTTTCACCGAAAAGGGTCAGGGATAAAAAGTCCTCGCGACCCACATCGCATAAACCGTTAATGAGAACGTTGACTCCATTGGTCAAACAACCGGTGGCGATTAACTCCCGCTCGGAAAGCTCCTGATCCCGGGGATATGCAATTTTGGAATTAATATCAAAAATTTTACCATAAAACATTTCAATCAGCTGAATGTAATGGGTGAAGACTTCCCGGGTGAAACCGCCCTGCTCCCGGGTGTCAATCCAGGGATTATGCTGCCAATGCCGGGGCCACTCAGGAAAATAGCCGGTAAGCTCCACACGCTTCAATTTTCCGAGATAATTTTCCTTGATCAGGTTTTCCGCTTTTTTAACAGCCCGGGTATAGACAAGGGGAAAATGCAGGGCATTGATAATGCCCTTACCGTAGGCTTTAGTATAAAGCTCCCGGGCTTCCTTGGTGGAGTTTGCCAGGGGTTTTTCGCAAAAGAAAGCTTTTTCCGCTTCAATAATCTCAAGACCGATGGCATGATGCAGCTTCGGGGGAACTGCTAAGTATACCAGGTCTACCAGGGGATTGGATAAAATTTCATGATAATGCTCAACAGCAGTTAACCCGTAGCTCTTAGAGATTTCCTGTAACCGCTCCTGGTTTTTATCAGTAATTTGAATGATGCGAAATCGGGAATGTTGATTAAAAACTTTCACCAAACGTTCACCAACAATTCCTACACCGATAATCCCTACATTATACACATTTTTCATAAAATGCACCTCTCCTTCATTTATATTTTGATGTAGTTGGAACTACATAATATTCAAATATTTAGAATATTCCAACCAAATGCAAACTTACTTCATATATAACCGAAAGCCGAGGATTTAAACAAGGGTTGAAAAATAAAATCCCGAAGAGAAAGGAGGGTTCCAATGGATGGCAGATGGATCATAGAGTTGGACAGAAAAGAGAAAAAATATCTTTATCAACAATTGGCAGAGGCGATCAGGAGAGAAATTGATACCCGTAGTCTCGAGGAGGGAGAACCGCTTCCTTCAATAAAAAGACTGGCAAAGGAGCTGAAGATCAATCCGGCCACAGTGGTTAAAGCCTATGAAGTCCTTGAAAAGGAGGGATATATTGAAAAAAAACTGGGAAGCGGTTCCTTTGTGAAAGACAGAGAGACGCAAATTTTGAACTTCGCCAGCGGAACTCCATCCTATGACTTTTTTCCCGTGGAGGATTTTAAGAAAATCATTAACGATGTCATGGATAATGATGGCGCACGCGCTTTTGAGTATACTGAAGGTCAGGGTGACCGGGCTCTGAGAGTCGCTTTGAAAAACTACATTCAAAAATACAATATCCATACCAATGAAGACCATATTCATGTCATCTCCGGGGCGCAGCAGGGGATTGATATTATTGTAAAGGCCCTTGTTGACCAGGGGGAAAAGGTCATGATCGAAAAACCCTCTTATACTGGAGCAATCGGAGCATTCCGGTCCAGAGGCGCATCTCTGATTGAGGTGCCGATTAAAAATGACGGATTGGACCTGAAATACCTGGAAAGCATACTGGTGGAAGAGGTTCCGAAATTACTCTATGTGATGCCGAATTTTCAAAATCCCACCGGAACGTCCTACAGCACTTATCAGAAACATCGTCTTCTGGAACTGGCGGAAAAATACGGGTTTTATATTTTGGAGGATGATTATCTCAGTGATCTCAGTTTCTATTCAAAGGATTCGAGAACTTTAAAAAGTCTGGATCGCCATCATAAAGTCATTTATATCAAAAGCTTTTCAAAGATTTTTATGCCGGGTCTTCGACTTGGGTTTCTAGTGGTTCCTGAGGAATTGCAGGAGGCTATTCTGGAGGCGAAGCTGATTTCCGATATCTCCACTTCCGGATTGCTGCAAAGGGCATTGAAAGAGTATATGGAAAGAGGAATGTGGGAGAGGCATATCGAGCGATTAAAAACCATGTACAGCAGGAGATTCGACTTGGCACTGGACCTTATCCGCAGAGAATTCCCGGAGGAAGTTGTTTTTAAAGCACCGAAGGGCGGATTGAACTTTTGGTTTCAACTGCCTAAAACCTTTGATTTCACAAAGTTTGTTAAGGACTTGGAGGAACAGGGGATTCGCATCGCCAGGGGAGAATATTTCTTTCTTACGCCTCCTGAGGAACCGTCCTTTCGGTTTAGCATTGCGAATGTGGATGAGGAAGGGATTCGATGGGGAATCCTCTTTATGGCGGAGCTGTTACGGAAAGCTTTTCGGCGGAAAGGAAGGATTGAAGACCGGGAAAAGCAGGATTTAATTCTTTAAATTCGGGTAAAGATGATAAAGAGTGAGTAAATTAGCGGGGTGATAGAATGAAAATTTATACAAAAGGCGGAGACAAAGGCAAGACCAGTCTCTACGATCAGACTCGGGTAGACAAAGATTCAATCCGGGTGGAGAGTTACGGAACCATTGATGAACTGAACTCCTCCATCGGTTTTGCAAGAAGCTTTATCAAGGACGAAAAGATTCGTGAGATCCTTTATCGAATCCAGAGAAGCCTCTTTGATGTTGCAGGAGAGCTTGCAACAATGAAGCCCGAGGAATTTCCGGAAAAAATTACGGAAAAAGATATTAAAGAGCTGGAAACATTGATCGATGAATACCTGGATCATATGACCAAGGAAGAAAAGTCCATGTTCATTATTCCCGGAAGCAACAGAGAGAGTGGTGCCCTTCACGTGGCAAGAACCGTTTGCCGCAGGGGTGAAAGACGAATGATCACTTTGAAGAGGGAAAGCCCGGTGAGAGATGATCTGATTAAGTACATTAACCGGTTATCCGATCTTCTTTACACCTTGGCCCGTTTTATGGAGACGCAGCTAAGTTATGTGGATTTTAAGGGGAGAGAATAGATCAGAACGCTCAGCTATCGGCTGAGCGTTTCTGATTTTATTGCGGTTTTTCAGGTTCTTTGAGTTTTTATGTGTAAAGGATGTAATCATCGTTAAAAGATGCAAAATCCTTGCGTTCCTTGAAGCCACGATCCTTATTCTGAAAATAATACTGGATAATCTCTGCAGCAAGGGGAGCAATATCCCGACGGTTTGTGATTTCATCCAATGTGAAAAATCGGGCATCGGTATTTTCAAAGCCGTCCGCCTTTGGTGAACCTCCTAGATAATCCATCTTAAACACAATATAACAATCCACAACCTCTGTAGTGGAATTGGAACGAATGGCGATAATATCGGTGGCCTCCGCTTTTATCTGAGTTTCCTCAAAGACTTCACGTTCAACTCCGTGATTGAGTTTTTCTCCTTTTTCAAGATGTCCACCGGGCATCAGCCACATCCCTTTTAAACGACCGTAATTCTGCTTGACCATCAGAACTTTATCTTCCACTTCGATCAGTCCTCCCACACCGATAAAGTTGTTGGTGTAGACCCACTTATTATAGGCAAACTCATGAACCACGGATAAATCGTTGCGCTGTTCCTTTTCCCGCTTTACCCGGTCCAGGTCGATGCTTACACTGTGAAGTCCTTCATTCTCTCCTCCTTCGAAAAGAATTTCCCCTTTGGGATCGATAACAAGGGAATGACCGAAATATCCTTCTCCCACCCGGTTAACCGCAATGACGTATACCTGATTTTCGATGGCCCGGGCCTTTAACAGAGTGACCCAATGCTCATAAAGGGGAATGGGAAACTGGGCAACCAGGAAAATCATTTCAGAACCTTTAAGGGAGATGCCGCGGAAAATTTCAGGAAACCGCAGATCATAGCAATTGGTCACTCCAAAGGAAAGCTTTTGGTCGAAAAACCGTGGGATGCGGTCTCCGCGATCAAATATTTGACCTTCCAAATTGTTTTGAGAAACCAGGTGCATTTTCCAATAGCTGCCCTGTACTGTTCCGTTCCGGTTAATGACAAATGTTGTATTGAAAAGGCGGTCTCCCGTACTTTGGGGAACGCTGCCTCCTATGACAACCGCTTTATGTTTAAGTGCCAGCTGCTGTAAGAAACGGAGGGGTTTTTTGTATGCTTCTCCATGGGCCTTCATATTTTTGAAATCAAAGTCCACAGACCACATCTCCGGGAGGATGATAAAATCCGTTGAGTTCACATTTTGAAGAAGCGAGCGGACTTTCTCCTTGTTTTTCTGGAAATTCCCCTTAGCGATATCCATCTGGACTAAATGGAGTTGAATTCGATTCATCGGAAACACCTTCCTTTTCAATGAAGATTGTATTTTCTCTTGCCTTGTGTTATAAAAGATTCTATAGGATTTCCCTCTCTTTTTCAATAGAGGGATCCATTGAAGGATTGAAAAGGAGAGTTAAAATGATTTATGTAGGATTAAAGGGCCATCGAAACGTCTATGATACGAGGGAACTGACAAAGGTTTTTGTTGATAAGGTCAAAATACTGACTGACGGTGAAGATCCCAAAAACATGCCGGACTATATCGAATCCCGACTGAAGATAAATAAATCAGATGAGTTCGCAGTTGTTGAAGGGTTCATCGCGGGGAAGAAAAAGCGGGGGATACGGAGGGTCAATGAGGCTTCTCGGAATTTGCCGGAGCCTCTCCGTGAAGAGATGCTGGACAAAAATCGGAGGGATGCCCTTCGATCCGCCCTCTTTGAAGTTCTGTCAACCCTTACAGGGAAAAAGCCGCCATGGGGAGTCCTGACCGGGATTCGTCCGGTGAAAATCGTGCAAAACTTCATTGACGGGGGGAAAACCGAATTCGAGATATATAAAGAGCTGACAGAAAATAAATATCTGGCAAAGGAAAAAGCACAGCTGCTTATTGGGATCGCAGGGAAAGAGAGACAATTGATTTATCCCCTGGATGAGAAGGGACTGAATTTTTATGTCAGCATACCTTTTTGCCCCAGTCGCTGCAGATATTGTTCTTTCCCTTCCAACGACCTTCATCGACAGGAGGGGGAAGTGGATCGTTACCTGTTTGCCCTGAAAAAGGAATTGAATACCACAATTGATCGTATTAATGAAAAAGGCCTCAAGGTGAATACGATTTATATTGGAGGTGGAACTCCAAGTGTTTTGAGTGCTGAACAGTTTGAGTCATTATTTGCCACTTTAAAAAAGCTGAAAGGATATGAAAATCTCAAAGAAATTACGGTGGAAGCGGGACGACCGGACACTTTTAGTCTGCCTATGCTGAAAGCACTGAAAGAAAATGGCGTACAGCGGATCAGTCTCAATCCTCAAACCATGAATCAGGAGACTCTGATTCTTATCGGCAGGAATCATACCCCGGAGGAAATCTATAAGGCTTATGAAATGGTGGGGCAGGTGGGTTTTTCTTCGGTGAATATGGATCTGATCGTTGGATTGCCGGGAGAGACCATCAAATCCCTGGAAAAAACCCTTAAGGACATCAATAAAATGCAGCCGGAAAACTTAACGGTCCACACTCTGGCGATTAAAACCAGCTCGTACTTCAAACGAAACGAGCACCTCATCACTCAAAGCGAGGAAGAGGTGCTGAAAATGCTGGATTATGTCAGGGAGTTCACTCTCAGGGAGTCCTATGAAGCCTATTATATGTATCGGCAGAAAAATATGCTGGGAAATTTTGAGAACGTAGGGTATAGCAAAACAGGATATGAATCTCTCTATAACATGAAAATCATGGCGGAAAAAGAAACAATACTGGGATTTGGTGCCGGCGCGGTGACCAAAATTGTTGAATCGAAAGGGCTTCGGATTCACCGCCGGCCAAACGTAAAAGGATTGGGTCACTACCTGCAAAGGGTTGATGAAGTCATCCTTGAAAAGCAAAAGATTCTCAATGAGTTCTTTTAGGCATGAGGATCTTCAAGTAGTTCATCAAGAACTCTTCCGTCTGCATTAGGCAAGGGAAGGTTAAGGATTTCAGCGATGGTGGGTGCGATATCGATGATTCTCATTTCTTCAACAGAGGCCCCTTTTTTGAAGGAGGGTCCCGTAGCTAGGAAGAGTGATCGGTAGCCTTCCTTGTCGGGATGATAGCCATGTACTGCAACGCTCACCTTATTTTCGGGGTCCTTCTCCACAGGAGAATATAGAGGCAGATCCCAATCGGGTGTAAAGGAATAACCTTTTTTTCCTTCAAGAATCAGGGAAAAACCGTTTTGAAGGTGAAGATCGGAAAAATCTTTAGGACGATAGATCCGCTCAATTCCAGAAGAGGAGTCTGTCACAAGACGATGAATTTCCTCATAAACTTCATCTGTGAAGGAGGGATTTTCCTTTTCGTTGATGTAAATATGGCAGGAACCCTCACAGGAATGGGCCCAGACCCGCCAGCTATCCAAGGTTCCTTCCTGATTAAAGGTCAACCATCCTTTTTTGTGAAAATGGGAATTGATGTTTATATTTTGATGGATATCCAGGAAGCCGTGGTCACCGAAGATGATGATATCCGTTGAAGAAAGCTCTCTTTTACTCTTAAGCAGGTTAAGCAGGTCGCCCAAATGGGAATCCAATCGCTCTAGAGCCTTTCGGCTTTCATCACTGTCGGTTCCATAATAATGGCGATGGGTATCCACATCCGCCAGGTGGACAAGGACAAAATCCAAATCTTTTTTAGAGATCAGGTCAAGGACAGATTTCATGGTAAAGACGTCGAGTTCGGGATGTTCTGTTCCTCTTCGATACTTACCGTATTTTTGGTTGATGCTGAGAAGAAAGAGGGGAGAACCGTGGATAAGGGAGAGGAGGATCTGGTTTTTTTTCTTTTTCGGATCCCAGATTTCCGGAATGTTATAATTTTGAGGACCCCTGGCGGTGACAGGCCAAAGGAATGTTGCGGTCTTCAACCCTTTTTCCTTTGCCAGACCCAGCAATGTAGGGGATTGGAGGTGTTTGTATTGCCAGTACCAGTCCGGTTTGCGATCTCCGGGGGTGGGAATATAGTTGGAAGTGATTCCATGCTTATCGGGGTGAACTCCGGTGATCACTGACGCATGGGTTGTATAGGTATGACTCGGGTAGACCCCTTTAACCGTCTTTCCCAGTGCACAGCCGGAAAGAAGCTTGGAAAAATGGGGAAGCTTCTCAATAATGGATCGATCGGAAGCATGCAGTGCGTCAAAGGACAAAAGGATGACTTTCTTTTTCATGGTTTCCACTCCTTGGATTAATGTTTTTGTTTCTAAGAGTATTTTACCCAAGATTTCAAAAAAGATGCTAAAAACCTTTGAAAAATCGTAAAAAGTGTTATAATGGAACAAGTTCACAAGAATGAATGAACCCTCAAAGTTGATGGAATCACAAAAGAAGAAAGGAAGATCAAGATGATTGATCTATTGATAAGGCTTGGAGGAATCCTTCTTATTGGAAGTTTTATTGGTTACATTGCAACGGTTCTGAAGGAAAAAGCCTATCTCCGTAATAATACGGTATTCATTAACAAGGACAATGTTAATCCCGCTGATCTCAAAAAGATTCACTCAAAGCATTTTAAACTGGGGAACCGGGAAATAATGGCGGGAGACGAAATTAAAGTGAAGTTAAAGGACCGGAAAAAAGTCAAGGGGATTGTTCTCGGCCTTGATGAGGAAAAAGAAAACATCATTCTTATGGAATCCAAGGGTGTTAAAAGTTTAGAGGTTCAGTCCATTGAAAAATTAAAAATTGCCAGCAAATATGGTAAATTTTTCTAAAAAACCCCTAAAACCGCTTTTTTATCGAAAAAAAAGCGGTTTTTTTGTAAAAAAACCAAAAAACAAGAAGGATTTTTAAAATCGATGGAGAATAGAAGTAGTATGGAATTGGAACGGAGGGGAGGAATCCTCCTATGACAGAAGAAAATCAGAAGACCTTAAGTCTCTTAAAACGTCGGAAAAGAAAAAAACGAATCCGCCGTTTGATTGTGATTCTTGGTATTCTTCTTTTTATCTTTTCGAAGTCGGCACCTGTATTAATGGGAACCGCTGAAGAATATCACCGGGTCGAATTAAGAAAGATGGCGGATATAAAGGGAATTGACGGTTTCATTTTCAGAGAGGAAGAGGTGCTTTCAACCCACCTGCCCACAGTGCAGGTGGAATTAGGCCGCAGGGTTCCTGCTAACACTACTGTGGGCACCCAGGTTTCCACACCTTATGCAGGTGTCGTGGAATGGGGTGTGGATGGTCTGGAAGAGTTTCGATCATTGGAAGACTTACTCAAAGGAAATCTTCCGGATAGAGAGGAATTACAAAGGGTACTGGAGGATTCTTCTCTAAAACGACCTCATGGGATTCGACTGATTACCGGTTATCAATGGGGTTTTCTGGGAGAAATTCCTGAAGCTGATGCGATAGGCATGACGGAAGGGCAAAGTGTACGTCTTCGAAAAGAATCTGAGGAACTCCGCGGTACAATCCGTGTACTGGAGAACATAGGTGACCGAGTGAAAATACTCGTTACCAGCAGAGAAGTGTTCTCCGGACTCTATAAAGAACGACAAATGTCGATGGAGATTCAAACGAGAGAATTCGAAGGACTTTGGATTCCCGATGGTGCCATTCTGGATCGGGAGCATGAACCTTACGTGATTCAACAGAGTATCGGGGGGAAAAAGGAAGTTCCGGTGAGGATTCTTTTGGAGAACGAAGAAGGAGCCCTGGTGCAGAGGGGAAGTTTTACAGATCCGGAAGGAAATCGGATCCCAACATTATCCCTCTACGATGAAATTCTTCTGAATCCAAGGCAGGACAACGGGGAGGAATGACAGATGGATGAAGAAATCAAAAAAAACTTACTTGATATTCAACAACGAATCCGGGAAGCAAATCCTGACGGCAAAGAAATAGAAGTTGTGGGAGTGACCAAAACCCACGAGGCTTCTGTCATAAAAGCAGCTTTGAAAGCAGGGATTGATCATATCGGGGAAAACAAGGTTCAGGAATTTCTCGATAAATACGAAGAGATCCATGAATCACATCCCGAGATCAAGTGGCACATGGTTGGACATTTGCAACGGAACAAAGTAAAGTATATAGTGGGAAAAACCACATTAATCCATTCCCTGGACTCCCTCCGGCTGGCAAAGGAAATTAATAAACGGGGAAAAGGTGAAGGAATCAAAGTGAACACCCTGTTGCAGGTGAACGTGGCAAAGGAAGATTCCAAATTCGGTCTTTTTTTAGAGGATATACCCTCTTTTATAAAAGAGATAGATGAGTTTCAAGGCTTAAAAATCCAAGGTTTGATGACCATGGCACCCTTTTACGAGGACGTGGAAAAAACCAGGGATTGCTTTAAAAGACTAAAAGAGTTATTTGAGGCTTTAAAAAAACGTCCGCAAAACAACGTTGAGATGAAGTATTTATCGATGGGGATGACCAATGACTTTGAGGTTGCAGTTGAGGAAGGATCGAACATGGTTCGGCTGGGGAGAACGCTGTTCGGAAAACGGGGATCGTGAAAGTGAACTTAAATTAGGAGGTATGGACATGGCAGAAAAAATCATTGAAAAAATGAAGTACTTTGTTGGAATGGATGAAGAAGAGCCCATGGAGGAGCAGGATTTTGAAGAAGAATTCGAGGTTGATTCGAAGATGACGAAATCGAAAAACAAGAAAGTGTATAATCTTCATAAGAATGAGCAGATCAATGTAATTATTTATGAGCCCCAGGATTTTGAAGAAGCCTCAATAATTGTGGACAATCTGAAAAGTCGAAAGCCGGTCATTGTAAATCTGGAAGATGTTGAAACAGAACTTGCAAAGAAATTTTTTGATTTTCTAAGCGGTGCGGTATATGCCCTTGACGGAAACATTCAAAAGGTTTCTGCATCGATTTTTATTCTTGCACCCAGCAACGTTGAATTGACCGGTGCAGGAGGACATGACGAGTTTAAAGGAAAAGGTGCTTTTCCCTGGCAAAAATAGAAATTGACACAATACAAGGAGATGTATCCCATTGTTAAATCAAGCAGAAGTATTAGCTGCACTGGATTATTTAAGAAGCATTATCAGTTTTCTCATCCTGGCACGGATTCTCATGTCATGGATCAACCCCAATCCCGACAGTCCTATTGTCGCATTTCTTCATAGTATCACGGAGCCGATTTTAGGACCCATCCGTTCATTGATCTATAATGTGTTTAAGTATCAGGGGATGCTGGACTTTTCCCCGATAGTTGCAATCCTGCTATTAAATGTTGTGTTTTCATTTTTACGGAATTTTGTAAGGATGGTTTTGTAACGGGAGGGATGACGTGATTGACAAAGAACACTTAACAGCACATATTCAGGACCGGGATGTGAAACAGAACGTAATCAAGGCCCTGGACAAAATCGAAGGAGTACTGAAAAATCACGATATACGCACAACTGATTTTCTGAATCCCTACGAACAGCATGAGGTTCAGGCGGGATTAAATCATTTTTCTGATTTAAACTACAGATTAGAAGGTGGTTATCAAGGGGCAGAACGTCAAGTGATAACCATTTTTCATGAGTATCTTCCACCCGGAGAGGTTCCCTTTGGGATTGATCTGTTGAAAGTTCGAAACAAGAGTTCCTTCAACACGTTGGGACACCGGGACTATCTGGGTGGTATTCTGGGCTTAGGGATCAAACGTGAAAAAATCGGTGATCTTTTAGTCCATGAAGACTATGCCCATGTCATTGTTGCCAAGGAGATTTCCGAGTATCTTGTGTTCCATTTGGAGAAGGTGGCCAACGCTCCCGTGGAAGTTTCCCATGACCGGCTTTCCAATCTCTCTCTTCCTGAACAGCAAGGAAAAACCGTGGTGGGAAGTGTGGCTTCCCTCCGATTAGACGGAATTCTTGCTTTGGGATTCAAGCTCTCTAGGAAAGAAGCCCAGGAAGCAGTTGGCAAGGGTCTTGCAAAAATCAATCATCGGCCAGTTATGAAAACTGCGGAGGAAGTTGAACTCAAAGATCAGATATCAGTAAAGGGATATGGTCGGTTGACTGTAATGGAACTTGGTAAAACCACACGGTCGGGGAGAATTAAAGTTACGCTGATTCGACAATAGAAATCCGGAGGAGGTCTATTATGATTACACCCTTAGATATTGAAAAAAAGGAATTCAGCAAAGGTGTACGAGGTTACAAGGAACGGGAAGTCGAGGATTTTCTCAACGAGGTGCTCATCGATTATGAGAAAATCTATAACGAAAACTCCAAACTCAAGGAAGAAATTCAGCGAATGAAGGATGCAATGGAGAAATACAAAAACATCGAGGAAACACTAAAAAGCACCCTGGTGATTGCACAGAGCACCGCAGAGGAAGTGAAGAGAAATGCCAGTAAAGAGGCTGAACTGATTATCGGAAAAGCCGAGGCGAAAGCGGAGCATCTTCTCAGGGATTCTAAACGACAGGCCGATAAAATCCAACAGGAACATGAGGAAGCCAGAAAGAGCATGAATCTTTTCAAAGTTCGATGTAAAACCCTTCTGGAATCACAACTCAGTACATTCCTAGATGCTGATCTTAACGAAGATGAAGAAATTTAAGGAATCCCCAAATTCCCAATGAAGGGGATTTTTTTTGGAAAAGTATAGAGAAAGGAAGGATATTCATGTTACAATATGGAATCATCGGAGCAATGGATGAAGAGGTCGATGCTCTTAAAGAAGAGATGCTTGTTAAGAAAGAGCATAGGATTGCAGGGCTGGATTTTTTTGTTGGGGAACTGGCAAATTGCCCCATGGTTCTTGTGCGTTCGGGAATCGGGAAGGTAAATGCCGCCCTCTGTGCCCAGATTCTCATCAGTGAATTTAAAGTAAAAAACATTATCAATACCGGTGTTGCCGGTGCCATCGATGAATCTTTAAATATATTGGATTTAGTTGTTTCCACTGAGCTGCAACAATATGATGTGGATACATCGAAGTTCGGATTCGAGGTGGGAGTGATCCCCCGGATGGAAACCTCCATTTTCCCGGCGGATGCCACCCTGATTGACCTCGCAGAAAAGCATGGGAATAGCCTTTTCGGCGGGGATGTGGTGAAAAAGGGAAAAATTGTGACGGGAGACACTTTTGTCAGCTCATCGGAACAGAAGGAGCAACTGGAGAAAACCTTTTCAGCCATGGCAACGGAAATGGAAGGGGCCGCAATAGCCCATGTGTGTTATATGAATCAGGTTCCCTTCGTGGTGATTCGGAGTATGTCCGATAAGGCAGACGGATCCGCCGGTATGCATTACTCAAGCTTCGTTATGGAGGCTGCAAACCGTTCCAAGGATTTGGTCAAAGCCATATTAGGTGATGCCTGTTAAGAAGGCGTGAGGAGGAAGGACATTTTGATAGTCTTAGTAATTATCGGGATATTGGCATTGGATATTGCAACAAAGTATTGGGCCTTTCATTATCTTCAACCGGTGGGCTCAATACCAGTCATCGAAAACATCTTTCATCTGACCTATGTTGAAAATCCCGGAGCAGCCTTCGGTATTTTACAGGATCAGCGATGGGTGTTTATCATCGCCACGGTTTTAACCCTTGGGTTTATTGTGTGGTTTTTGCGGAATATGGATCCTGATATTAAACTTTTGCGTTGGGGCCTGGCATTGATCGTAGCAGGAGCTATAGGAAACCTGATCGATCGTATTCTTCTAGGGTATGTGATCGACTTTTTGGATTTTCGGGTTTGGCCCGTCTTTAATGTGGCGGATATCTCTGTTGTTGTGGGAACGGGACTTACCATTCTGGTCATTCTATTTTACGACCGGGTGCTGGAAAAGGGGTTATAGAGTATGGAAACTTATCGAATGATTGCAGACAGTGAAGACGAGGATAAACGACTGGATGTTTTTTTGGCGGAAAATCTTGAAAAGTACAGCCGGTCTTTTTTACAAAAACTTGTGAAGGATGAAAGAGTTCTTGTGAACGGGAAAGATCGAAAGAATCGATACCTTCTGATAGAGGGGGATGAAGTGGAAGTTCAGGTTCCCGAGGCGAAACCTCTGGACCTTAAAGGGGAAAACCTGAGTTTGGAGATCATCTATGAAGATGATGATGTGATTGTTGTCAACAAACCAAAGGGAATGGTAGTGCATCCCGGATCGGGGAACTGGGAAGGAACGTTGGTGAATGGTCTGCTTTATCACTGCAGGGGAAATCTTTCCTCCATCAATGGAGTTATTCGTCCGGGGATTGTCCACCGAATCGATAAAGACACCACAGGACTCATCATGGTGGCGAAAAATGACGAGGCTCACCGGTCTCTGCAGAATCAGTTAAAAGAGAGGACTGTTTCGAGGAAATATCATGTTCTCACCCATGGAATTGTAAAGGAGAATCAATTGGAAATCGAGGCCCCCATCGGGCGTTCTCCGAGACACCCCTTAAAGATGGCAGTCGTCGACGACGGCAGGTATGCTAAAACCCATTTCCGGGTTTTGGAGCGCTACAAAACCGCCACCTATGGAGAAGCAAGATTGGAAACGGGAAGAACCCATCAAATCAGGGTTCATCTTCAATACATCGGATATCCTCTGGTGGGAGATCCCCTATATGCACCGAAAAAAGCAGCTTTTCACAGTAAGGGACAGATGCTGCATGCAAAGACCCTGGGCTTCATTCATCCCAAAAGCGGGGAGAACCTGGAGTTTGACTCGCCCTTGCCTGAGGATTTTCTGCGAGTGAAAAAAATCCTGGAGGAGGGATCCTTTGAAAAAAATTCTTGATGAACATGCCATAAAACGTTCCATTACAAGAATTTCCTACGAAATCATTGAGAAAAACAAAGGTGTTGACGATATCATTCTCGTGGGGATAAAAACCCGGGGAGTGCCTTTGGCAAAACGTATTGCCGAGAGAGTCCTGGAGATTGAGGGAAAGGAAGTTCCCCTAGGGGAGCTTGATATCACCCTCTATCGCGATGATTTAACGGAAAAAACCCTGGATCCCGTGCTGCACAGCAGTAAGATCGATCAGGATCTGAAGGACAAAATTGTTATTCTGGTGGATGATGTGTTATACACAGGGAGAACCACAAGAGCTGCCATGGATGCGGTGATGGATATGGGGAGACCAAAAGCAATACAACTGGCGATTTTGATTGATCGCGGACACAGGGAGCTCCCAATCCGCGCCGATTATGTGGGGAAAAACGTACCCACATCAAAACGTGAAATTGTAAAGGTGGAGTTCAAAGAAGTTGATGGAGCTGATCTTGTTACGATTGATGGACGTAATAAATAGAATAAAAAAAGGCAAAAGAAAGGAGATCACGAGGGATCTCCTTTCTTTATTTTTGAGACGTTTTCTTCCAGAGCATCCACAAGGATGGTGGAGAACTCTTCGTAGGTGACCATGCCCGGCTTTGAGCCTTTGGGACTTTTTACGTATTTCCTCTTGGTGTAGTCCACGGGGATCTTTGTGGCGTTCCGATCCCTGCTGTAATAGGCTGCAAGTGTTGCCGCTTCGAGAAGAGATTCGTTTGAGGGCTCCTTCCCTCCTGTGATCAGTGCGACATGGGAGCCCGCTTGATCTTTTATATGAAACCAGTAATCTTCCCGACCGGCGATTTTAAAGGTGATGTTTTCGTTTTGACGGTTGTTTTTGCCCACAAAGATCGGATAGCCTTCAACACTTTCAAACCGAAGGGGTTGAGAAGGCCGTTGCCGTTTATCCTCTTTTTTTCGTTTTTTTCGAAGATACCCTTCCTTTTCCAATTCATCCCGGATCTCCTGAAAATCATCCAAACTCTGGGTGTGATCGATGGAAGTGAGAACTCCTTGCAGATAGCTGATCTCGTTTTTAGTTATACGCTGCTGTTTTTTGATCTCTATCAAGGCAATTTTTGCTTTATGATAACGCTTATAAAACCGTTGGGCATTAGCTGCCGGAGACAGCTGAGGATTGAGCGCAATGGAAACCTCCCCCTGGTTTTCGTCATAAAAATTAATTGCCTTCAGAACACGATCGCCTTTGCTCAGCCTGTGAAGATTTGCCATGACCAAATCTCCCTTAATTTTGTGTTCTTCTGCTCCCTGGGCCTGCTGGTATTCTTTTTCCAGCTTTCCGTATTTATTTGAGAGACGGTGGATTTTACGCTGTATGGACTTCCGCAAATCCTGGGATTTTTGCTTTAAGCGTTCCTTGTGGTCCTTTGTTTCATAAAAATACTCTAAAAGCCCACTGATGTGATCAAAGGGTTTTTTCTCATAGAGCTCCAAATGGTCAAGGGGATAAACTCCGAAGGCTTTTGGTTTCCCTTTTAAAAGATATACCACAGGCTCTTTCTTCTTCTCTTTTAAGAACTCCATCAGTGCCTTAAACTCCTGATACAGTTCATAAAGCTCATGATCTTGAAGGTCCTTTACCAAGAGGGTTTCCGATAACCCGCTACGGTGAATCAGTTCCCGTGAGATCAGGGGAGAAAAACCGATGAGGTTGGTGAAAACACCTCGAATCAGATCTTCATTGGGGCTTTGATGGAGAATCTCCTTAAATGCAAGAATCGATGAGACGTTAAAGGGGCTCACCTGTTCTCCAATGGGAGGATGGACATAGGGAAGACCCGGAAGAACCTGGCGAAAAGAGCTTACTTCAAAGCCCACCCGTTTGATGCTGTCCAGGATCTTATTTTCACTTCCCTCCACTAAAAGAATATTGCTGTGCTTTCCCATCATTTCGATGATCAGTTCGGTCTTTCTCATGACATTCAGTTCATCATAGGATTCCACAATGATTTTTATAACCCGGTCGAAATGAGGCTGCTGAAAATCGATGATCCTGCCATTTTGAAGGGATTTTCGAAGAAGCATCACAAAACTCGGGGCTTTTTCAGGATTGGGCTTTGTCTTTTCCGTAAGATGAATTCTTGGATAATTGCTGTTGGCGGAAAGCAGCAGCCGGTAATTTTTTTTATGATGACGAATGACCAGATGAATCTCGTCCTTTTCCGGTTGGAAAACCTTATTGATTTTTCCTCCGATTAATTCCTGTTTCAGCTCTTCCGTAATGGAGTAGAGTAACGTTCCGTCCAGTGCCATGGTCAACCTCCTACTTTTCTTCTGGTATGGAATAAATATAGCACAAAAGCCGATGATTCGCAAAAATGAAAGGGAGTGGTGTAAAGGGAAAAGATTTGTTATAATGATTGAAAGCATCAAGGAAAAAAACGATGAAAACAGGAGAAAAACCATGGAAATCCCTTTTTGGAAGTTGGAAGGCATAGGAAATGATTTTATTGTTGTAAAGGAAAGAGACATTTCAATGGTTGAAGATGAGTCTTCCTTTGTCAAGGAGGTTTGTCATCGACGGTTGGGGCTCGGTGCTGACGGTTTGATGGTGGTAAAGGAATCGGAAGTTGCCGATGTTAAAATGCGTTACTATAATCAGGACGGCTCAAGAGCCGATCTTTGCGGGAACGGACTCCGCTGTTTTGCAAAGTATGTGTACGATCAGGGAATTGTCAGTACCAAAGAATTTCAGGTGGAAACCTCTGCAGGAATTAAGGATATCGAAATTACCGAAGGAGAGCCGGGAGAGGGAATCACTGAAATAAAAATCCTTATGGGAGACTATACTCTGGATTTTCTCAGGAAACGATTCTCCTATGACGGAATGGATTTCGAAGCATCTTCCTGTATTATGGGGGTGCCCCATTTAGTCATCTGGAAGGATGTTTTAAACCTGGAGGAGGTCTCCAGGGTGGGTCCGGTTTTTGAAAAAGACCCTTCCTTCCCTCAGGGAACCAATGTAAACTTTGCCAGAGTTGTGGACGAATCTTTCATCGAAGTCATTACCTGGGAGAGGGGCTGCGGTAAAACCCTGGGATGCGGAACCGGAGTCACTGCTGTTGCTGTTTTAGCCAATGAATTGGGAAAAACCCATCGAAGGATGGCGGTTAAATCCCCCGGGGGACTTTTATTCATTGAAATCACCCCGATTGAAAATAAAATATTTATGACGGGACCCGCTAGGAAAATCGGAGAGGGTCGATACTTACCGAAGCAAGGATGAATAAAGACAGATTACAGGAGGGATTAAATCATGATCTATAGTATGACAGGCTTTGGGCGGGGAGAAGTACAGCTGGAGAACAAAGTGTTTTCCGTTGAGGGAAAGACAGTTAATCATCGGTATCTGGATATCAGCATCCGTATGCCTAAGCGCTACATCTACATGGAGGAAATTCTTCGAAAGCGCATAAAGGAGTCCATAAATCGGGGCAAGGTAGATCTTTTTATTAACATTGAAACCGTTGGAGAGGCCGAAGGGGAAGTGGTCATGGATCTGAATCTGGCAAAGGACTATCATGCCGCTCTGGAAAAGATCGGAGCCGCCCTTCATTTGCAAAATGAGGTCAGTGCATTGCAGATCAGCCGTTTTCCTGAAGTAATCAGCTTGAAAAGCAAGGAAGAAAACGAGGAGCTGGTGGAAAAAGGGCTGACAGAGGCAATTGAAGAGGCCCTTAAGCAAATTATGTCCATGAGAGAACAGGAGGGACTTCGCACAAAAGAGGATTTGAAGGATCGTCTTGAGGAAGTGGAAGAAGCATGGAAGATGATTGAAGGCTTTGCACCACAACAGGTTGAATCCTATAGAGAACGGCTTATGGAGAGGATTCAGGAACTTACGGAAAACGGAATGGAGATTGATGAGGATCGGATTCATTCCGAGGTCGTGTATTTTGCGGATAAAAGCAATATCAACGAAGAGCTTGTCCGTTTAAAGAGTCACACTCAACAATTTCTTCAATCCATGGAAAAAACTGAACCGATGGGAAGAAAGTTGGATTTTCTGATTCAGGAGATGAACCGGGAGATTAATACAATTTCTTCAAAATCCCATACCGTAGAAATTTCCAATGAGGTAGTAACATTAAAAAGCGCCCTGGAAAAGATGCGGGAACAGGTTCAAAATATTGAATAGAAGGGAAGAGTTCGATGAATGGAGGATTAATCAATATCGGGTTCGGGAACATTGTGGCGGCCAATCGGATTGTGGCAATTGTCAGCCCCGAATCAGCCCCGATTAAGCGGATGATTCAGGAAGCAAGAGAACGGGGAATGCTGGTTGATGCAACCTATGGCAGAAGAACCCGGGGAGTAATCATCACAGACAGTGAACATATTATTTTGTCAGCAGTACAGCCGGAAACAGTGGCCCATCGATTAGGGGAAAAAGAAGCACGGGGGATGGTAATCTCTCAGGAAATGGAAAGTGAAGAGAACTCCTAGGCCGAAAGTGATTCGGACGAGACAGAAAGAGGGATGATATGAAGCAAAAAGGCTTGTTAATTGTGATTTCCGGTCCGTCTGGGGCGGGAAAGGGAACAATCTGTAGAGCTCTGATTGAAAAACGTCCAAAAATCCATGTGTCGGTTTCAGCCACTACAAGAAACCCCAGAAAGGGAGAAGAGGATGGAATCAACTACTACTTTCTTTCAAAGGAGACATTTGAGTTCCGAATCCAACGGGAGGAGTTTCTTGAGTATGCCCGGGTCTACGACAATTATTACGGGACTCCGAAAAAGAATGTGCTTAAACGGTTGGAAAAAGGAGAGGACGTTCTTTTGGAAATCGATACGGAAGGAGCTCTTCAAGTAAAGGAGCAGTTCCCGGAAGGTGTGTTGATTTTTATTCTGCCCCCGAAACTGGAGGATCTCAAAAGCAGAATCAAAGGACGGGGCACAGAAACAGAAGCGGACATAAAAAAGCGGCTTGATTGTGCAAAGGAAGAAATTCAGCGGATCCATGAATATCATTATGGAGTTGTAAATGATGATGTGGATCGTGCTACAAGGGATGTTGAAGCAATTCTGCGATCTGAAAAATTGAAGACGAACCGGAATTATCAGGAAATAATTCACCAATATTTGTAATACGTCGAATGCGATAACAAGAAACATAAAATGAGGAGTGAAAGCCATGTTAAACCCATCAGTCAATGATTTGGTAAAAAAGGTCGGAAGCAAATATACACTGGTTATTCTTGCAGCAAAGAGAGCACGGGAACTGAATGTAGGTGCGATTCCAACAATTGATACAGAGAGCAACGAGAAATCGGTATCTATAGCAACCAGAGAAATCATGGAAGGAAAAATCCACTATACCGTCATTGAAGAAGAGTAGGTGATAAGATGAAATTAAAAGGGAAAAACGTGGTACTGGGAGTCACCGGAGGAATTGCAGCATATAAGGCCTGTGAGATTATCAGTCAACTGAAAAAGTTAGGAGCATCAATTGATGTGATCATGACCCGATCCGCCACTGAGTTCGTCACCCCCTATACGTTTCAATCTTTAACAGGAAACTCCGTCATTGTGAATATGTTTGAAAGTCCCAAATACTGGGATATGGAGCATATTTCACTTGCCCAAAAGTCGGATTTGATTTTGGTTGCTCCCGCAACAGCAAATCTTATGGGAAAGGTTGCCAACGGGATTGCGGATGATATGCTCTCCACAACGATTATGGCATCCGACAAGCCGGTGGTTTTTGCCCCCGCCATGAATACAAAAATGTATGAAAATCCGGTGGTGCAAAAAAACCTGAAAACATTGGAAAAACTGGGATATCATTTTGTAGATCCTAAGGGTGGAATTCTTGCATGTGGTGACGAGGGAAAAGGAAAATTGCAGGATGTTGAAATCATTGTGGAGAAAGTGAAGGAAATTCTGACAAGAAATAGTGAAGAACCGGAGAAAGACCTGGAAGGTCTCACCTTTCTGGTCACCGCCGGTCCTACGCGAGAGATTATTGATCCCGTACGGTTCTTAAGCAATCATTCAACGGGAAAGATGGGATATGAAGTGGCAAGGGCAGCAGTAAATCGGGGAGCTAAAGTGATTCTACTCTCAGGACCCAGCACTTTGGAAGTGCCATTCGGTGTGGAACTTATCCGGGTTGAGACTGCTGTGGAAATGTACGATGAAGCAATGAGACTGTATGATGAAATTGATGTTCTGGTGAAAACCGCTGCAGTATCTGATTATCGCCCGAAGGAAATAGCAAAAGAGAAGATGAAAAAAGGGGAGCGGAATGAGGAAATTGAGCTGACCCTGATTCGAAATCCGGACATTCTCCTAGAGCTGGGGAAACGAAAGGGTGCAAATAAAATTCATGTGGGATTTGCAGCGGAAACCCATAATGTATTGGAGTATGGGAAGGATAAACTAAAACGGAAAAACCTGGACTTTCTTGTGGCCAATGACGTGACTGAAGAGGGCGCAGGTTTTGCCCATGATACGAATAGAGTCCATTATATTCATAAAAACGGTGAAATGACCTCCAGCGAAACATTAAAAAAAGAGGTCATTGCCCAGGAAATTCTCGACCGCATAATGATTGAACGGAAAACCAAGGGGATTTAGGAGGGACTTATGTGAGGATTGCCAAAATCGTAATTGATCAAAATACCCATCAGATTGACCGGGCCTATGACTATGCAATCCCTGAATCAATAGAGGATGAAGTCATGGAAGGTTCAGTTGTCGAAGTTCCCTTTGGACAGGGTAATCGAAAACATCGGGGTTACGTTCTGGCAGTTACAGAGACGGAAAAGCCGAAATACCGGTTGAAAAAGATCAACGGGGTGGTCCGGAAGGTACCACCCTTCTCTAAAGAGCAAATCCGGCTGATTCTCTGGATGAGAAAAGAGTATGCCTGCCGATTGATTGAAGCGATCCATTCAGTGGGCCCCCCAAAAGCCTATGGGAAGGTGAAAGAGCCTGAAGAAACCTGGGTTGAGTTAAGAGTTCCAAAAGCGGGGATCCAAGGAGAAATTCAGCTGTTGCCCGGTCAAGCTACCGCCCAAAAAAAAATTCTTCAATATCTGGAGGAACGGGGGAAATCTCAATGGAAAAGGATGGAAAAGGATTTAGAGGTAGGGATTGGGTCAGTAAAAACTTTGGAGAAAAAAGGTCTCATCGGAGTTATAAAAGTCAGCACACCCTTTCCTGAGCTCATGTCTGATCCTGAGGAAATAGAACCTCAACTGATGTTGAGCGAGGAACAACAGAATGCTCTTGTGCATTTACGAAAGGGGCTGAAAGAAGGGAACGCCCCCCGGTCGTATCTCCTTCATGGAATTACGGGCAGCGGAAAAACGGAAATCTATCTGGATTTGATGGGCGAGGTTGTAGAGAAGGGCAAAACAGGGATTTTGCTTGTTCCTGAAATATCCCTTACACCACAGATGCTTGGAAGGTTTACGGAACGTTTCGGAAAGCAGGTTGCGCTGTTCCACAGTTCATTGTCGATGAAACAGCGCTATGGACAATGGAAAAAGGTGGAGGAAGGAACTGCAAGAATTGTGATCGGAGCACGGTCGGCTATTTTTGCACCCCTGAAAAACCTGGGTCTGATTATCCTGGATGAGGAGCATGAGACCACCTATAAGTCGGAGCAAAGTCCGAAGTATCATGCCAGAGAAATTGCAGAATACCGATCAAAACAGGAAGGCGCTCTGCTGCTATTAGGTTCGGCAACCCCTTCCATGGAAAGTTATTATAAAGCGGAAAAGGGAGAATTGTTTCGAATCACCCTGAAGAAAAGACCCACCATGCATCAGCTGCCAAAGGTGAAACTGGTGGATATGAAGGAAGAACTGAACCGGGGGAACAGGGATATGCTCTCTGCCGTTCTAAAAGAGAAAATACATGATCGCCTGGAGAAAAACGAACAGGTGATTTTATTCTTAAATCGCCGGGGATATGCCAGCTATATCACATGTAGAAAGTGTGGATATGTTCAAACCTGTGGAAACTGTGATGTCACAATGACTTATCATCGAAAAAATCATCAGGTCATGTGCCATTACTGCGGGAAAAAATCCCATCCCATTGAGGTGTGTCCCGAGTGTGAAAATGAAAAAATGAGGAAAGTGGGTTCCGGAACTCAACGTCTTGAGGAGAGTATTCAAGGGAGCTTCCCCAAAGCGAAAATCGGGCGATTGGATACGGATGCCCTGAATGAACAGGGGAGCCATGAAAAAATCCTGGAAGCCTTTCAATCCCGGGAAGTGGAGATTCTTATTGGAACCCAGATGATTGCAAAGGGTTTGGATTTTCCCAATGTCACTTTGGTTGGGATCCTCTCCGGAGACAACAGCCTTCATCTTCCGGATTTTCGTGCATCGGAGCGCACGTTTCAATTGCTGACCCAGGTATCGGGAAGAGCTGGAAGAGGGACCGAACAGGGAGAAGTGATTCTGCAAACCTATAAACCTGATCATTACAGTATCCGGGCTGCTCTGGAACAAAACTATGAGACCTTCTACCGGCAGGAGATTATGATGAGGGAGTTATTTAACTACCCTCCCTTCAAGGAGCTTTTTATGATCAACTTTATGGGAAATGAGGAATCAGTGGTTGCTGAAACGGCTAACCGTGTGGCGGAAGTTATTCAGTATATTTTAAAGAGTGAAAACGAGAAATTGGATGTGGATGAAGTGGTTTTGGGTCCGAATCCATCGGTGATCTCAAAGATTAACCGAAATTACCGCTACCGTTTAATGCTTAAGGACGTAGGTGTTTCCAAAAGCTTATTGAAAAAAGTGATAAAATATGTTTGTATTAATAAAAGGAATAAATATGTACCCCAGGAGGTACATCTCAGTATTGATTTTAACCCCTACCATTTGATGTAAGGAGGAAAAGGAATGGCAATTAGGAATATAAGAAAGGACGAGGACCCCATCCTTCGGAAAAAATCCAAGGTGGTCATGGAGATTGATGAGAGGGTTTTAACCCTTTTGGATGATATGGCGGACACGATGTACGATGCAGAGGGCGTAGGTCTTGCAGCACCCCAGGTCGGGGTTTTGAAAAGAGTGATTGTGGTGGATATCGGTTACGGTCTTTTTGAGGTTATCAACCCGGAAATTGTGGAAGAAGAGGGAGAACAGATCGGAGAAGAGGGATGCTTAAGCTTGCCCGGAAAAAACGGGGACGTATGCCGTCCACGGAAAATCACTGTTGCAGGACTTAACCGAAAGGGTGAGAAGATAAGAATTCAAGGAGAAGATCTTATGGCCAGAGCTCTGTGTCACGAAATTGATCATTTAAACGGCGTACTGTTTACCGATCTTATCGTCGAAGAGGAAGAGTAAAGTGGGTGAGAAGATGAAAGTCGTTTTTATGGGAACACCGGAATTTGCATGCCCGACTCTGAAGGCTCTCATTGAGGAGGAAGAATTTCAAATTCTGGAGGTATATACCCAGCCGGACCGGAGAAAGGGACGGGGAAAAAAAGTACAGGCTCCTCCTGTGAAGGAGTTGGCCCTAAAGCACGGACTTAAAGTGGTTCAACCGGAATCCTTAAGAGAAAAAGAGGTCGCAGAGCATCTTAAAACCCTGAAGGCGGAGGTTTTTGTGGTGGTGGCCTATGGTCAGATTCTGACCGAGGAGCATCTCTCAATTCCCCGATACGGAGCTATAAATGTTCACGCTTCCTTATTACCGAAGTATCGGGGAGCGGCCCCGATTCACTGGGCCCTTATCAACGGAGAAACCACCACGGGAATCACGACCATGCAGATGGATGCAGGGCTGGATACCGGTGATATGTTGATGAAAAGGGAAATAGAAATCGGGAAAAATGAAACACTGGGTGAGCTTCATGACCGTCTTTCCCTGCTTGGAGCCGAGACATTGATTAAGACCTTAAAAGACATTCAGAAGGGAGCCGTTGTAAAAACTCCCCAAAAGGAGGGGGATTCCAGCTATGCACCGAAAATCTCCAAGGAGACTGAAGCCATTGACTGGAAGCGGAGAGCCGATGAAATCCACAACCTGGTAAGAGGATTAAACCCCTTTCCAAAAGCGGAAACCACTTATAGGGGACAACGGATGAAGGTGCTGAAAACCGAAGTGAAGGAAGGAAACAGAAGGGGCACACCGGGAAAAATCGTCGAAGTTTCTCCCGAAGGGATCCTGGTTGAAACCGGCAGCGGAGTTCTTCGTATTACATCTCTTCAGATGAGTGGGAAAAAAGCCATGAGTGTGAAGGAATACTTAGCAGGAAACACGATTGAAAAGGATCGCATTCTGGGTGATTTCGATGGATAATTTTGCGGGAAGTCTGAAAAAAACTATGGGACTGTTGGGCTTGCTGATCATTCTGGGAGTCCTTATTATTAGCATGGGAGTGTGGCTTAGAAATGCGGAGGCATCTATTTTTCTGATAGTTCTTCCATGGTTGCTTATTCTAAGCATTGCAGGTCTGCTTACATTAACTTTTTTGATGATTTATGCTATAATGATGCTCAGAATTGATCGTAGAGTATTGCCATCTCTGATTAAACCCGTGGAAGTATCCCTAAGAGTCCTCTACCCATTCTTGACCCGGGTGGGAAAACCTCTGGGATATGATAAAAATCTCATCCGAAATGCCTACGCAAAAGTAAATAATCATTTAATCTTAAGTGAGGATTTTCGTTTTATGGCCTCCGATGTGATGATTTTAACACCCCATTGTCTGCAAAAATCCACCTGTGGTTTACGGGTCACTCAAAACCCTGAACTGTGCCAACGATGTGGGAAATGCAATGTGGACGATCTTTTATTTCTTGTTGAAAAGTACGGGATAAAACTGGCTATTGCCACTGGTGGAACTTTGGCCAGAAGAAAAATCAGGGAGCTTAAGCCCAAGGCAATTGTCGCAGTAGCCTGTGAAAGGGATTTGATCAGCGGATTACAGGATGTGCGGGGAATTCCGGTACTGGCAGTGGTGAATCGACGTCCGGAAGGACCGTGTATTAATACAGAAATGGATATCGAAGAGGTGGAAAAAAGCATTCGCCACTTCCTCGATCATGGAGAAAATGAGGAGTGATAGAGATGATGCCGATTTATGATTTGCAGTCAATGTGGTTATTGATTCCAGCGATTCTTTTTACTTTGTATGCCCAAAGCAAGGTGAAATCGACCTTTAAAAAATACCTGAGGGTGCCGTCGAAAAGAGGATACTCGGGTTATGATGTGGCAAGGGATATATTAGATCGAAACGGACTTCGTGATATTGCAGTCGAACGATCCAGTGGAAGTTTAAGTGATCATTATGATCCGAGAAAGAGAGTTGTCCGTCTTTCACCGGAGGTGCATCAGGGCCGTTCCATGGCATCTGTTGCAGTTGCCGCCCATGAAGTGGGACATGCATTGCAGCATGCGGGAGGCTATGTGCCTCTGGTCATTCGAAACAACTTTGTTCTGCCGATTGCCAGCTTCGGTTCGAAGACCGCCTGGATTTTTATTTTCGGAGGACTTTTCTTTCAAATTCAGTTGTTTGGTGTTGATCTGCTGGACCTGGGAATTCTCCTTTTTGCAGCGGCAGTTCTTTTCCAAGTTGTAACTCTGCCGGTAGAGTTTAATGCAAGCACAAGGGCGATAGCACTTCTTGGTGATTACGGCTACGTGGAAGAATCCGAGCTGCCCGGTGCGAAAAAAGTGCTGAATGCAGCGGCTCTGACTTATGTTGCGGCAATGGCTGCGGCAGTTCTGCAATTGCTGCGGTTAATTATGATACGAAACCGACGATAAGAAAAGGCGAGGAATCGCCTTTTCTTTTATACATAGGGATAATGAAAGACTGAAGCATCAGCAGGAGCAAATCAGGAATACAGGAGGTTGAAGAGCATGAATCCAAGGAAATCCGCCTTTCGGGTCATTCGAAAGGTTCTGATCGAAGGGGCTTATTCAAATCTGGCCACAGCAGAGGAATTATCGAAGGGAGAAATGTCGGAAAAGGATAAAAATCTTTTTGTTGAGATTGTTTACGGAACCATAGAGCGATTATTAACAGTAAATTACGTCATCGGTCAGTTCTCGAAGATCAAGATTCGTAAAATGGACGATAATACCCGGGTAATCTTACAGATGAGTGCCTATCAGCTTCTATTTCTGGACCGGGTTCCGGATTATGCAGTGATTAATGAAGCGGTAAAGTTGGCTAAAGTAGTCAGTAAACGGTCGGAGAAGTTTATTAATGGGGTTCTTCGCACCATTGCAAGAGAAAAGGGAGAAATAGAGTGGCCGGATCGGTCCGCGGGAACGGTAAAATACTTATCGATTCATTATTCCTACCCGGATTGGCTTGTAAAGACCCTTCTTGAAGAATATTCTCCGGATTTTCTGGAAGAGCTTTTTGCCAATCATATGGAAAAGCCGAAGCTCTATCTCAGGGTGAACTCCTTAAAGGGGAACCGGGATGTGATGATTGAAGAACTTAAGAATCTTGGAATTGAAGGACTCCCGGTGGAAGGGTTTGAAGAGGCTATTGAGCTTCGAGGCGCATTTGATCTGGCTGAAATTCCGGGAATTAAAGAGGGGAAAGCCATGATTCAGGATTTAAGCTCCATGCTGGTCGCCTACGTTCTTGATCCGATTCCGGGACAGTATGTGATGGATCTTTGTGCAGCTCCCGGAGGGAAAACTCTTCATATGGGAGAGAAAATGAAGAATCAGGGGCGAATTATTGCCAGAGATGTCTTCTCCCATAAAGTGGAACTTATAAAAAAACGACAGGAACTTCACGGGCTTGATATTATTCATGGTGAGATCCATAACGGCTTACTCTTTGACCCCAAATCGGAAGAGATCGCGGATCATGTTCTTGTGGATGCTCCCTGCAGCGGAGTGGGAGTAATCGGAAGGAAGCCGGAAATCAAGTATCGGTTGGAGAAAAAACATTTGGAGGAGCTTCCGAAAACTCAGATCCGGATTCTTAACAATGGAGGGAGCTATGTAAAAAAAGGCGGATTTCTCATCTACAGCACATGTACGATTTTGAAGGAGGAGAACCAGGCTCTGACGGAACGGTTTCTAAATGAAAATCCGGATTTTCAAAGTGTTGATCTTAGAAAACGGGAAGATCTTGCGGGCATTGTACCGAGTGACGGATTTACCGAAAAGGGAGAAATTCTTCTTTTACCTCCCCGGCATGGGATGGACGGGTTTTACATCCGCTGTTTTAAAAAAAATGGATAATCGAACATTGATATAGTACAATATTGAATATGCAGGAAGGAGGGTGGACATGTCTAAGGAAAAAGCGGACTTGCTTTCTCTGACAGAGGGAGAATTACAGGATTGGTTTCAAAAGATGGGAGAGAAGAAGTTTCGGGGTTCCCAGGTTTTTGAATGGGTTCAAAAAGGACACAAGTCTATCGATGAAATGACCATCCTTTCCAAAAGTTTAAGGGACGATCTGAAAAAACAGATGAAGGTCGCGGAGTTAAGGATCTATAAACGGTTTCAGTCATCCATGGATGAGACCGTTAAATATCTTTTTGATTTGGAGGACGGAAACCGGATCGAAGCGGTATTGATGAAGTATCGGCACGGATACAGTCTTTGCATCTCTACACAGGTTGGATGCGCCATGGGCTGTAAATTTTGCGCATCCACCAGGGGAGGACTCATTAGGCACCTGACTGCGGGGGAAATGATCGATCAGATTCATTTGGTAAACCGGGATAAAGGAATTACCATTTCCAACGTGGTCTTGATGGGAATTGGAGAACCTCTTCATAATTTTGATCAGGTTCACAGGTTTTTAGAGAATGTGAACCATAAGAAGGGGCTGAACATCAGTTATCGGAAAGTGACCCTCTCCACATGCGGTCTCGTTCCGGAAATTCGTCAACTGGGAGAGTTGGCAATCCCCATCAATCTGGCGATTTCACTTCACGCTCCCTCAGATGAAAAGAGACGGGAGATCATGCCTATTGCAAAGAAATATACCATCGAGGAAGTGCTCCGGGCATGCAGGGAATATATAAAAAGCACCAATCGGCGCATTACCTTCGAATATGCCTTGGTAAAGGACTTTAATGACCAACGGGAGGATGCAGAGGCACTGGCAAAGCGATTAAAAGGTATGCTGTGTCATGTGAACCTGATCCCCGTTAATCCTATCGATCAGGGGAGTTTCGAAAAACCCTATGAAAAAAGAATTAAAGCTTTTGAGCAGATTCTAGAAAAACATCGAATCCCGGTGACGGTTCGAAGAGAACTGGGACAGGATATCGATGCAGCCTGCGGTCAATTGCGAAATCAACATCAATCATGATTTTTGGGAGGTTCAAAAATGAAAGGAATTGGAAAATCCCATATCGGGAAGGTTCGTAAGAAAAATGAAGATGCCTACTCATACTCCAATGGGAAGCCCTGTTACTATATTGTGGCTGACGGTATGGGCGGACATAAGGCAGGTTCAACAGCAAGCCATTATGCAGTGGAGGCGCTAACAGACCATCTGGAGAAGTATCTCGCAGAGGACCTTTCTGTAAGGGAAGTGGAGGGTATTCTCTACCAGGGTATGACCACTGCCAATAAAACCCTTTTTGATATGTCCCTTGAGGATGAAGACTATAACGGGATGGGAACAACCTTGACCGCCTGTATCCCCGTGAAGGATGAAAAACAGGTGATTATCGGTCATATCGGAGACTCCAGGGCATATCTTTATGACGGCACAGAATTGCAGCAACTGACGAAGGATCACTCCCTTGTCGAGGAAATGGTACGAAAGGGAGAGATTACGGAGGAAGAGGCTTTGGTCCATCCGAAGCGGAATATCATCACGCGGGCCTTAGGGACTGCTGAAGAAAACCAGTATGACATCTTTTCGGTATCTTTTTCTTTCCGGGAAGATCATCGATTGATTCTTTGTACTGACGGTTTGACCAATTATGTATCCCAGGAGGAAATAGGAAGATTTCTCAGAGAAGAGAAAGATCCGGAAACCCTCGCAGAAGAATTGGTGAAGCTTGCCAATGAACGGGGAGGACAGGACAACATTACCGTTCTTGTCTTCCATGGGGAAGTAAGGGGGGACGAGAGCGATGATCGGTAAAATATTAGGAGATCGTTACGAAATCATTGAAAAAGTCGGGATCGGTGGAATGGCAGTGGTCTACAAGGCCAAATGCCGTCTTCTTAACCGTTATGTGGGAATAAAGGTTTTACGGCCGGAGTTTACGGAGGATGAGGACCTGGTACGAAAGTTTAAACGGGAATCCCAGGCTGCAGCCAGTCTTTCCCATCCGAATATTGTCAACGTCTATGATGTAGGCCAATGGGAAGACACCTTTTATATTGTGATGGAATACATTGAAGGAGTCACACTAAAAGACTACATTGAAGAAAGAGGAAGCCTCGGTGAACGTCAAGCTCTGAACATCGGAAAGCAAATTGCAAAAGGATTGAAGCACGCCCATCTTAACGGGATTATTCATAGAGATATCAAGCCTCATAACATCCTGATTAAGAAAGAAGAGGACGGCAGGATCATGGCAAAGGTGACGGATTTCGGCATCGCTCTTGCGACCACCTCTTCAACATTGACGAATACAGGAAGTATTGTGGGATCTGTGCATTATTTCTCCCCTGAACAGGGTCGGGGAGGATATGTTGATGAAAAATCCGATCTGTATTCTCTGGGAATTGTAATGTATCAAATGGTAACTGGAAGGGTCCCCTTTAATGCCAAAACACCGATTGCCATTGCTTTGAAGCATTCTCAACAGCAACCGGTCCCCCCGCGGGATTATAATGAAAATATTAGTGAAGAATTGGAAGCGATCATTTTAAAACTTTTGGAAAAAGAGCAATCCATGCGGTATCAGAATGCTGAGTCTCTCATACAGGATCTGGTCAGTATGGAAGAGGAAGGGAAGGATCTGCAGGGACTTCATGCCAGAATGAATCCCCACGACGCCTCCACACAGGTGATGGGAAAAAATGAGGAAAAGCCCTATCACACAAAGGTAAAAAAGGCAAGAAGAGAAGAAGGGAAAAAGAAGGAAGGACCCTCCAAAGCTTCAATTATTGCCATTGTCCTTGCTGTGATCATTATCATTGGTGGAGGATTTGGACTGGGGTATGCCTATGTCAGAGGTCTTCTTGGGGGAGTGGAGGAAGTTGAAGTTCCTGAAGTTATCGGAATGGAGCTGGAGGAAGCGATTGAAACTCTTGAGACGAATAATCTTCTCTATGAGATAAGCGAAATCTATCACCCTGAAGTTCCTGAAAATATTGTGGTTTCCCAACGGCCGGGAACCGGAAGAATGGTCCTGGCGGAAAGCACTGTGGAGCTCCAGGTAAGCATTGGTCCTGAAATGGTCCTTGTTCCAAACCTCGTTCGGGAGAAATTGATGGATGCAGAATTGATTCTGCGGGAAGCGGGATTGATCCTCGGAGAAGTGACCTATGAGGAAAGTGATTTTCCTGAAGGGGTTATCCTCTCGCAAAGTCCTGATTTCCGGGAGGAAGTGCGTAACGGCTCAGCCATCGATATTGTCGTCAGTGAAGGAATGCCAACGCTGATGCCTGATTTAAGCGGTTTGACCCGTATCGAAGCCGAGAGAATTATTCGTTCCATCGGTTTGATTCCTGGAGAAATCACCGAGGAGAATCATGAAGAAGTTCCCATGGGAAGAGTCATCAGTCAAAGCATCCCCGGAGAATCAGAAGTGGAAGCCGACGAAATCGTGGATTTTGTCTTGAGTCTGGGTCCCGAAGAGGAAGAAGTGGTGCCTGAGGAAATAACGAAGGAGATTGAAATTTCTCTGGCTGAGTTTGAGGGCGTTGTTGTAGTTGAAGTGTTTGAGGTCATTTCTGCGACGAATCAGAGAAGAATTCACAGGGAAGAGTATGATACTGAAGATGTCAGCATCGTTCGTATTCCCTTTACTGCAGAGGAAGGCTCAGGTGAAAAAATCTTTGATGTGGAAATTGACGGTGCCTTTTATGATGAGGTGAAACTTGAATTTTAGTGGGGGGTAAAGGATGGAAAAAGGGAAGATCATCAAAGCCATCAGCGGATTTTTCTATGTGAAAACCGAAAAGGGGCTTTACGAGTGTAAGGGAAGAGGAATTCTTCGAAAAGAGAAAATAAGACCCCTTGTGGGGGATATGGTGGAGATCTCCGTGAAAGAGGGAGATAAGAAGGAAGGTATCGTTGAGAAGGTGCTTCCCCGAAAAAATCAGCTGCTACGGCCTGAAATCGTCAATGTGGATCAGGTGATTATCGTTCTTTCCTCCAAAAACCCCAGTCCATCACTCATGCTGACCGATAAGATTATCTCTTTGGGGGAACGGCAAGGACTTTCCGTTGTTCTCTGTCTTAACAAGGCGGATCTTTTGGAAAAGGAGGATCTTCTGATTGTTGAGATGAAGAAGATTTATGAACCGGTGGGCTACCCCATTGTATTGACCAGCACAAAAAAAGCGATGGGAATTGAAGATTTATCCCGGGAGCTGAAGGGAAAGGTATCGGTATTTGCAGGACCATCGGGAGTGGGAAAATCCAGTCTGCTGAATGCAATCAAGCCTGGACTTTCCCTGAAAACCGGAGAGGTTAGCGAGAGAATCCAGCGGGGAAAACATACCACGAGGCATACGGAACTGATGGAGATCTGGGAAGACGGCTGGGTGGCGGATACACCGGGTTTTGGTCATCTTGATATTGATGAGATTCCCAGAGAAGACCTGCGTTTTACCTTCCGGGATTTTTTAGAACCGATGGAGGAGTGTAAATTTCTGTCCTGTCTCCATTTAAAAGAGCCAAACTGCGGTGTGAAAAAAGCGGTAAAAGAAGGACGGATTGCAAAAAAACGCTATGAGCATTATGAGCATTTTATGATGAACTATGAGACAAAACCTTGGAAAAGGAGTGGAATGTAATGAAAATTGCACCATCCATTTTATCAGCGGATTTCGGAAATCTCCTGAGGGATGTCAGGGAAGTGGAAAAGGCGGGTTGTGAATATCTTCATATTGATGTCATGGACGGTCACTTTGTGCCCAACATCACCATCGGACCATTAGTGGTAAAAGCTCTGAAGGGAAAAGTGGATATGATTTTTGATGTTCACTTGATGATCGAAAACCCGGAGAAATACATTGATGAGTTTGCAAAAAGCGGTGCAGACATCATTACAATTCATCAGGAAGCGACTCCCCATCTGCATCGGGGAATTCAGATGATCAGGAATCATGGAATAAAAGCGGGGGTATCCCTGAATCCTGCCACACCGGTAGAAACGTTGGAATACATTCTCCCCGATGTGGACATGGTTTTGATTATGTCTGTGAATCCAGGATTTGGAGGACAGAAGTATATTCCTGAAATGACGAAAAAAATCCGGAAAATGAAAGAGATGATCCTTAAAATCAACCCGGAAGTCTCCATCCAGGTGGATGGCGGAATTAAGCCGGAAAATGTGCGTGAAGTCGTAAAAGCCGGCGGGGAGATTATTGTAGCAGGATCAGCTATTTTCAATAAAGAGAATATCCATCAAGCAGTTCATGACCTCAGGGTGGCCGGTGAAGGCGGAGGATCAAAATGAAATGTGTAATCGTTACCAATGGGCAGATTGATGATTATCAGTGGTTGAAGAAGCAGGTGGAATCTGCAGACATCCTTTTGTGTGCTGACGGTGCTGCAAAACACTTAATGAACATTGACGTTTATCCGGATTGTATTCTGGGAGATTTTGACTCCATTGATCAGGAGTCCATGGAGTGGATTCGAAAGAAGAAAATCAGTGAAGAGCATTTTCCCCCAAAAAAGGATGTGACCGATACCGATATTGCCATCGATTACGCGTTAAGTTATCAGCCGGAAGAAATCATTATTTTGGGTGCCCTTGGTACCCGAATGGATCATACTTTGGGGAATCTCTATCTTTTGGAGAAGTATCGAAACTCTGTTGAGTCACTTATCATCATGAATCCACAGAATATGATATCACTTATTGAAGGATCACTGAATATTCAACATCAGAAGAATACAATCGCGTCGATCATACCAATCTCAGAAAAGCTTGAGGGTATAACCCTGGAAGGGTTTGAGTACCCTTTACAGGAGGGCACGCTGATCCGTGGAGATTCCAAAGGAATCAGCAATCGTATCGTTGAAGAGAACGCAAAGGTATGTATCGAAAAAGGCATAGGGTTTTTCATTCTGGCATGGGAGTAACTTCCTTGAAAAAGTGCAAAAAAAAACCCGACGGGTAGACCTACCGGGTAATTCTTCTTTGAAACATCGGGTACAATAAGGATTTCAAAAAGCCTGCTATAAGTGATAGAAGGCTTTTTTGCACTCTTGACTTATAAAGATTATAATGCCCGCTGCACTCTACCGGATCGTAGGCATCGCGTACACACCCGAATCCTTCTGGGTGAACCGTCGATGATTGCCTTTACTCTTCGCAAGTTCGGCGCCCATTTTCTCTTGTTGTGATTAACAGCGTGGCTTACTCTATGTCCTGATACAACTCCTTTATTGCAAACTGCACAAACCTTAGCCATTATATACACCTCCTCCAAGGGTTGTCTAAACCTTTAAAACACTATAATGTTATCATATGAAACAGGGTTTGGCAAGCTTTTTCTTTTAAAGAATTGAACGAGGAAGCATCCTCCATTCATTAAAGCCCGGGGAAGGAAAATTTTTTCCCATGTTGCACTATTGGTGTCCTTATTATAAAATAAAGAATAGACCACTTGCATAGAGATCAGAAAACATGATGAGTAGAAAAATAGAGAAGGATCGGTATGCATAAAAAAGAAGGAGGTTTACGCATGTCTGGAAAAATTATGAGCCAATATGGTGAAATCGTGATTGATGATCAAGTACTGGCTACGATTGCGGGAAATGCTGCCATGGAGTGCTACGGTCTGGTGGGTATGGCTGCAAAGTCTGCTGCCGGAGGATTTGCTGAATTACTGAAAAGGGAGCATTCAGGAAAGGGTGTTAAAATCACCACGAAGGATAATCTGATCACCATCGATTTGTTTATTATTGTAGAGTTCGGAACGAAAATTTCTGTTGTTGCCAATAATATCATTGAGAAAGTAAAATACAATATTGAAAACCTGACGGGAATGAAAGTCGACAAAGTGAATATTCACGTACAGGGAATCCGAGTAGAAAAATAGGAAGGAGGGATCAGTGTGGCAACCGAACAGATAACTGGTCCATTGTTGAAAGATATGATATTGTCCGGTGGACAGGCACTTGAAAAAAATAAAGGGATTGTGGATGAACTGAATGTTTTCCCTGTCCCTGACGGAGATACGGGAACAAATATGTCCCTGACCATGCAATCCGCCATCCGTGAGGTAAAGGCATTAAAGGGAGAATCCGTAGAAGAAATCGCCGATGCGGCAGCCAACGGCTCCTTAATGGGAGCCCGGGGAAATTCAGGAGTAATCCTTTCCCAGTTGCTTCGGGGATTTGCAAAAGGAGTCAAGGGAAAAGAGACATTGACCACCGCTGATCTGGCAGAGGCCTTGAAAATGGGCTCTGATACCGCATATAAAGCAGTAATGAAGCCGGTGGAGGGAACAATTCTTACCGTCGCAAGGGAAAGTGCGGAGTACGCAGTGAAGCTTGCGAAGAAGGAAAAAGATATAGAGGATTTTCTTGAAAAAGTCATCTATCAAGCGGAAAACACCTTGCAGCGGACCCCTGATATGTTGGATGTGCTTAAGGAAGCCGGTGTAGTTGATTCCGGAGGAAAGGGATTGATCTACATTTACCTTGGTATTTTAGGAGCTCTACGGGGAGAAACCCCTTCAAGTGAGGACTTTGACATTATCAACCGTACGGTGGAGCACGTTCATGAAATGAATGTGTCGGGAGAGCTTGAGTTCGGTTACTGTACAGAATTTATCATTCATGGAGAGGGAAACGAGCCTGAAGACTTCCGGGAAGAAATTAAGGACGAGGGAGATTCCCTTCTGGTGGTGGGAAATGAAAAACTCATCAAAGTTCATATTCATACCAATAATCCGGGGAAGGTCATGGAAAAGGCCATGGAACTGGGATCCCTGTCAGACATTAAAATCGATAATATGCGAATGCAGCTTGATAGCAGAAAGCTCTCGAAAAAAGAAGACAAGGAAAAGGATTACGGGTTCATCACCGTATCCATGGGGGACGGAATTGAAAAAATCTTCAAGGACTTCAATGTGGATTACGTGATTAAAGGCGGACAGACCATGAACCCCAGCACGGAGGATTTCATGAAGGCCATTGATGAGGTCAATGCCAAGAACATTTTTATTCTTCCCAATAACAGCAACATTATCATGGCAGCCAACCAAGCACGGGAACTGGCGAAGAAAAATGTTCTTGTGGTACCGACTAAAACCGTTCCTCAGGGGATTGCCGCAATGATCGGTTTCAACCCCGGGAACAGCCCGGAAGAGAACCTGACGGAAATGACGGAAATGATGGAGGAGCTCTCAACGGGACAGGTAACCTATGCAGTCCGGGATACCGTGGTCAATCATAAGAAGATTAAAAAGGGGAATATCTTAGGTCTCGGTGACGGCAAGATTCAATCCGTAGGGAAGAATGTTGAAAAGGTAGCTCTTGAGCTACTGGAGAATCTGGTGAATGAGGACCATGAGATCATCACTCTATTCTATGGTGATGAAATTGAGGAAAAAGCAGCAAACAAATTGAAGGAAAAGATTGAAAAGCGTTTTGATGAGTGTGAAGTGGAAATGTATTATGGAGGCCAACCTCTCTATTATTATCTGCTTTCTGTTGAATAAGAAACAGTTAAACTGTTTCTTATTCTTTTTCATCGTCTAAAAATCCGAGAAGGGGGGAGAGAAACCCATGGACTTTCTTGATGAATCGGTGGATGTGGTCCAGGGGGTGGGACCGAAGAAAAAAGAATCCCTGGAGAAAATGGGGATCCGATCACTAGGTGATCTTCTCTACCACTTTCCCCGTTCCTATGAGGACAGAAGAACCATTAAAACCCTCTCTCTGGTGGAAGAGGGAGATAAAGTGTCCATATCCCTTAGTATTATTCCGCTGAAAAAAAAAGGACGATATGGAAAAGTTAAAGGATTTACCCAGGTCATCGGAGAAGATTCCACAGGAAGAATCCTGTTGACCTTTTTTAATCAGCCCTATTTACATAAACGGTTGAAGGAAGGGATGAGAGTCGTTACCTTCGGCGAGATTAAACGGGGGCCCCGGGGATTGGAGATGATCAATCCCGATTTTTACGACGCTGAGGAAGAAATCAAAGAAAAAATTCTCCCAATCTATCCCTTGGGAAACGCCTTGACTCAGAAAGATTTTCGGCGCTTTATCTTTTGGGTGCTGAATGAATTAAAAGAAAGAGAAAACAGTGATTTGCAGTATGACCCTCTTCCACGTCAAGTGATAGAGAAAAACAAACTGTGGTATTGGGCACCCGCCTTATGGGGAGTCCATTATCCCCGGGAGGAAAAGGAACTGCGGGTTGCAAAATATCGACTGGTCTATGAGGAGTTCTTCCATTTGATGGTAACACTCGGTTACGCTAAGGGAAGAGTAAAAGAGGAGGAAGGATACGCCTATAAGGTTTTTCATAAATCTGAGGAATTCCTGGACCGGCTTCCTTTTTCCCTTACGAACCATCAGAAAAAAGTAATTCAGGAGGTTTTTCGGGATTTGAAAAAGAAAACTCCGATGAATCGAATAATTCAAGGGGATGTGGGTTCAGGGAAAACCGCGGTTGCCATGGCGGCATTGGCTGCAACGGTGGAAAACGGTTATCAGGCAGGGTTTATGGTGCCCACCGAGGTTTTGGCAAAACAACACTATTTAACCCTGACAAAAATGATGAACTCTTTGAATTGCAACGTGGGTCTTTTGATCGGAAGCATGAGACCGAAGGAAAAGAAAGAGATCAAGACAGCCCTTTTATCAGGAGAGATTGATCTTCTCATCGGAACCCATGCCCTCATCACAGAAGATGTGAAGTTTAAAAATCTCGCCTTTGTCATTACCGATGAACAGCACCGTTTCGGTGTCCGGCAGCGAAAAAGCCTGGGAGGGAAAGGGAAAAACCCCCACACACTGGTCATGAGCGCAACACCGATTCCAAGAACTTTAGCACTGATTCTATACGGTGACCTGGAGGTTTCCACTATAGAAGGGCTTCCCCCGGGACGAAAATCCATCTCTACAAGGCTTGTGGAGTCCGGGAATCGAAAACCCGTTTACGAAGAAATAAAAAAATCTCTGGATCAGGGAAGACAGACCTATGTGATCTGCCCCTTGATCGAAGAGTCGGAAACCATGGATCTCAACGCGGCGGTAAGCCTCTATGGAGAATTAACCGAAAATCTGCTAAAAGACTATAAAATTGGACTTTTACATGGTAAAATGACATATAATGAGAAGGATAGAGTGATGAAGGATTTTCAGGAAAATCGCCTGAATGTTCTTGTTTCCACAACCGTTATCGAAGTGGGGGTGGATGTTCCCAATGCCACGGTCATGGTCATTGAGAACAGCGAACGCTTCGGCCTGGCTCAATTGCATCAGTTGCGGGGAAGGATCGGTAGAGGTGAACATGCATCCACCTGTTATCTTATTCATGACGGGAAAAATGAACGGAGTCTGGAGCGTCTGAAGATGATGGAGGAAAGTCAGGACGGATTCAAGATCGCGGAAAAGGATTTGGAGCTTCGGGGGCCGGGAGAATTTTTCGGACTCCGGCAACATGGAGTCTATTCCTTGAAGATCGGAAATTTTATCCGACATCGGAAGATTTTAAAAAAAGCCCAGGAGGACGTAAAGGAAGTGTTGAAAGAGGACCCGAAGCTGGCTCACCCTCAAAATCTCAGCCTGCGAACGTTCATTGAGGCGCGTTTGAGAAACTACGGAGGATAGGAGAGATCTATGAGAGTCATTGGAGGAATCGCAAAGGGACAACCCTTAAAATCTATTCCGGGAAAAAAGACAAGACCCACAACCGATCGTGTAAAGGAATCCATGTTTAATCTGATTCAGCAACATCTCCATGATCGACGGATTCTTGATCTTTTTGCAGGAAGCGGTGCCCTTGGAATTGAAAGCCTCTCCAGAGGCGCTGAATCTTGTTGTTTCGTCGATGAAAATAGGGGTAGTATTTTAACAATCAGGGAAAACCTGAAAAAAACCAAATTTCATGATCATGCCGCAGTGATCCAAATGGATTATCTTCTTGCCCTGGACCACTTAAGCACTAAAAAAGTGGAATTTGACGTGATTTTTTTGGATCCCCCTTATGAGCGGGAGTTTGTTAAGAGTGCAGTGGATGAAATCATCAGCAGGGATCTTCTCACTGATGGGGGCATCATTGTTGTTGAACAGGATAAAAGGGAACAAGCCCTTGAGGAGGGAAAGGGTATTACCCTTTGGAAAGAGAGGACCTACGGGAATACAACCCTTCGGATATATACCCGCTAGGTTCAAATCACTGGAGGTGCAGACATGAAAATCGGAGTCTATCCGGGAAGCTTTGACCCCATTACCAACGGACACCTTGATATTATAGAAAGGGGTTCGAAAATCTGTGAAAAGCTGATTGTGGCGGTTCTTGATAATCAAAGCAAAAGTGCATTGTTTACCGTGGAAGAAAGGGTGGGAATGATTGAAGAGACGGTTAAGGGAATGGATAATGTGGAAATCGATTATTTTTCCGGGCTGCTTATTGATTACGCCAAGGAAAAAAATGCGGATGCAATTATAAAAGGACTTCGGGCGGTATCGGATTTTGAGTATGAGTTTCAGATGGCATTAATGAATAAAAAGCTTTCTGAAGAAGTGGAAACTCTTTTTCTGATGACCAGCAACAAGCATTCCTATCTGAGCTCAAGCATTATTAAGGAAGTAGCACACTTTGGCGGCTGCATTGAAGGCTTAGTCCCTGAAGTGGTTAAACAGAGAATACTCAATAAACTGCAGAAAAGCGAAAAACAATAAAGGGGGATCAATCAATGGAAGTATTACGGCTTCTCGACATGTTGGAAGATTTAATTGAAGAGAGTTCTTCAATTCCTTTTGCTCAAAAAGCAATGGTGGACAGGGAAGAGGTATTGGAGCTTGTCAAGGAAATTCGACTTCAAATGCCTGATGAAGTAAAACAGGCAAAATGGATCAAAGAAGAGCGACAGAGAATCCTTGCCGAAGCCCAGGAGGATGCGGAAAATATCATTGAGGAAGCGAATAAGCATATCAGTTCCCTGGTGGATGAAAACGAAGTGGCAAAAATGGCGAAACAACGGGGAGAGGAAATCGTCCAGCAAGCTCAGGAGAGTGCGAAGGAAATGCGTCTAGGAGCCCGGGATTACGCCGATGATCTTCTTGAAGGCGTGGAAGAAAATCTGGTGGATCTTTTAAGAACACTGCAAAAGAATCGAAGAGAATTAAAGGGCATGGACGAATAGTCCGGCCCTTTTTTAATAGACCTTCTCGATCTTATTTCGTTTTAACATAAGGGGTGACATAGTATTCGCAGTTTGGGTGGAGGGCCTCTTTGTTGGGCATTCCAAGAACATATAAGCGGGAGCTCCGGGCATCAATTTCGAGCATACGCCTCTGAGCCCCGTTGCGGGGTGTGAACTTTCCAAAGTTTGTAATGACGGGAAGATCCGCCTTTTTTTTCATGATTTTCAAGAGCTCCCGCCCCTTATGATTGAAGGCGAGAAGCCGAAGATACTGAGGTCCACCCTGCTCTTGAAAAAGAGTGTAGTCGGTTTTTTTCAAATCCAGCAGAACGTGCATCAGAATACGCTGGAGGCGTGTGTAGGTGTAGCGCTTGCTTTTCACTTCAGAGAGAAGTGCTTCAATTGAGCTGCAGCGATTTGCGGATTTCAGGATACGGTTCTCCAAACCCTGCTCCACATCGAAAAAAAGTGAAAGTTCTTCTCCGGTGGTTCTTCTTAACAGTGCCAACAGGATTTGTTCGAAGGAAGAGATGGAAACCGGACCCAAGCCCAGTTCGATTCCCTCGAGAATCTCCGTGTAGGTGGTAGCGGGAACGACAGATCTCAACTCCTTCAAAGGGCTGCCCGTTTCCATATGATGGCGGATGGCTGTTGCACTGGCAATATTTTCATGAAAGGTTTTATCATGGTAACGGCTTTGAACCCGTTGTATGGTGTGACCCCTGATGGAACTGCGGGTTTGATGAAGGGCTTTCATGTATTCGATCCCCAAAATATTATTGGGATTTCTCAGAAGTTCCCCCAGGGCTTTCCTTTTGGCACTCTGCGAAAAGTGATCTTCAAGTGCAATTCTTCGGGCGACGGGATAGAGCAGACCATGCTTCATCTCTGTCTTAATTCTGTTTTCCAGGGATTTGGGAGGATCGGATAAAAGTTCACCGATAAGTCGAAGGTCGTCGATCTTTCCCGCCTCCGAACCGAAAACGAGGTCGGTGACAACTCCGGTTCCGTTGAGGAGCTGTACGGCTCCATAGGCAAAAAACTCCGCTGTGGAGCAGGAATAGGGAGTGGGGATTTCAATCACCAGGTCCACACCTCCATGCACTGCCATTTTCCCTCTCAGCCATTTATCAAAAAGAGCGGGTTCTCCCCGTTGAAGGAAATGACCGCTCATGACCGCAACCGTGTAGTCGCATCCCGAAAGTTCTGCGGATTTCTCCACATGATAATGATGACCGTTATGAAAGGGGTTATATTCCGTTACAAGACCTAAAACTTTCACGATGAACACCTCCTGAAAACCTTTGAAACGATTATAACATATGAAGAAAAAAAACCATATAAAATCCTTTAATCTCCTTGATAAAATACGGCAAATGGATTATGATTAATACTGTTAAGCGGGAAATGGGTAAATATTTATCAATGTAAACAATAGAAAAACGAAATTTGAGGAGGATGTGGATTTTATGAAAATTTTAGTGTTAAACTGTGGAAGCTCATCGCTGAAGTATCAGTTAATTAACATGGAAGATGAATCAGTTTTGGCGAAGGGCATCGCAGAGCGGATCGGAATTGATCATTCCTTTGTAAAGCATGAATCGGAAGGAAACGGAAAAGTTGTGATCGAGGAAGCGATGAAGGACCATAAAGATGCAATTCGACTGGTGCTTGAGGCACTCTTGGATGAAAATCATGGTGCAATCAAGACAATGGATGAAATCAGAGCAGTAGGTCACAGAGTGGTACATGCCGGCGAGATGTTTTCAGGTTCTGTTGTCATCAACCAGGAAGTCATCGATGCTCTTGAAGAGTGTTCAGCATTGGCACCCCTTCACAATCCTCCGAATCTCATGGGAATCTATGCATGTCAGGAAATTCTTCCTGGAACACCCATGGTCGGGGTATTCGATACTGCATTCCATCAAACAATGCCTGCTGATTCCTACACCTATGCACTTCCCTATGAGTATTATGAAAAGTATAAAATCAGACGGTACGGCTTTCACGGAACGTCTCATAAATATGTAGCACTGAAGGCTGCGGAAATCCTGGGCAAGCCCGTTGAAGAGTTAAAGATGGTTACCTGTCATCTTGGAAACGGAGCGAGTATTGCTGCAGTGGACGGTGGAAAGTCCATCGACACATCCATGGGATTCACACCTCTTGAAGGATTGGTGATGGGAACCCGATGCGGAGATATTGATCCTGCCATTACGACTTTCCTGATGGAAAAAGAAAATCTCAATTATAAAGAATTGAACAACGTGATGAACAAAAAATCCGGAGTACTTGGAATTTCCGGAGTATCCAGTGACTTTAGAGACATTGAAGAGGAAGCTGAAAAAGGCAATGAAAGAGCTCAACTTGCCCTTGATGTCTATCACAAACGTGTGAAGAAGTATATCGGTGCCTACGCTGCTGAAATGGGCGGTTTGGATGCAGTGGTGTTCACAGCAGGACTCGGAGAAAATTCCAAGACCAGCCGGGCGGAAATGTGTAAAGGACTGGAATTCCTGGGGATCAAAATTGATGATCAGAAAAACGATGTGCGTGGAAAAGAAGCCATCGTATCAACCGATGATTCCAGGACCAAAGTTCTTTTGATTCCCACCAACGAGGAATTAGCCATTGCAAGAGAGACACGAAGTTTAGTTTAATCGATTCAGACAATGAACTATACGGCGAAGCCCTGCAGAAGAAATGGGGGCTTCGCCTTTTCAAAGATTTCCTTTTTTTCTGTCAAAGAAAGGTACTTGACAATAGGGGATATCCTTTGTATAATCAAATTTGTCATCATTCAAAGGTGGGTTAATATGAAAGTAAACGTGCGAAAAATGAAAGAAGAGGTGAAAGACGCCCGGGAGGTGGAGTTCACCGTTGCCCTCAAGTCGATATCAGACTTTCGGCAAACCGAGATCCTTGAGCCCATGGAGGTGAAAGGAACCTTTTATCTGACGGAAGACGGTGTGTTCTTGCATCTTGAGACCGAAGCGAAACTGAGAATACGATGCAGTCGTTGTCTGGACCCCTTTGAAACAAAGCTTAATCTCCGTCTTGATGGAGAAGTTGTGACCTTGGCCGTGGCCGATGAGCGGGATCTGGAAGAGGATGTTTTCCCCATGGAGGGAGAGATCATTGATCTGGAAGCCCTTATCCTGGAAGAGTTAGTAATGAAAGTTCCGATGAAACCATTATGTGACAAGAATTGCAAAGGTATTTGTGACACATGCGGTGGCGATTTAAATGAAAAAGGGTGTCAATGCGAACCAAAGGATCCGAAAGAGGATAGTGATCCGGCCGTGGACCCGCGGCTGGCGAAGTTGAAGAGCCTGTTGAAAGAAGATTAAGGAGGTGTAAGGTCATGGCGGTACCAAAGCGTAAAACCAGTAAGTCAAAAACTAAAATGCGAAGAGCTTCAAATTTTAAGTTAGCCCCTGCGGGATATGTAAATTGCCCGAATTGCGGAGAAACAAAGTTACCCCATAGAGTATGTTCCGATTGTGGACACTATAAAGGTAAAGAAGTGATTAAAACTGAATAGGATAAACTGAAAAGATAGTAATGTGATGCATGCATTACTATTTTTTTATGTTTTTCAAAAGAAAAGATTGATTTTTGAAAGGGAATCTTATATACTGTTTTTATGACTAGGTACTAATTATTAGTACTAAGACAGGGGTGAAGCTTTGAAATGGCAGGGAATAACAGGATTTCAAAGAAAGACCGGCAGGAGAAATTGAAGGATGTCATGAAAGAGGACCCCTTCAAAAATGATGAAGAGCTGGCGAAGGATTTTGGTGTAAGCATTCAAACCATCCGCCTGGACCGTATGGAGCTGGGAATTCCTGAACTGCGGGAACGTTTCCGGAATGCAGCCGAAGGAAACTATGATAAAGTCCGATCCATGGTGGGAGCGGAGATCGTGGGAGAACTCATCGATCTTACCCTGGGAGAGCAGGGAATTTCCATTCTGGAACCCAACGAGGAAATGGTCTTTAAGAAGACCAATATTGTTCGGGGACATCATATTTTCTCTCAGGCGGAATCCCTTGCTATGGCAGTAATTGACGCAGATGTAGCATTGACCGGTGTTGCTAATATTAAATATCTTCGACCGGTCTATTTGGGAGATAAACTCGTGGCAAAGGCGGAGCCCGTGAGAGTTCGGGGAAATAAGCATTTTGTCCATGTGAAAATCAGTGTAAAGCAGAGACAGGTATTCCGTGGAAAATTCATTCTTGTCAGTCTCAGTATGGACATGGATGATGAAGATTCGGAATAAAGAAGTCAACACACGGAGGTGGGAAGAGTGAGAATCGCAGTTGATGCAATGGGTGGAGACCACGCACCGGAAGCAACGGTGGAGGGGACCGTCGAAGCTCTGAAGGAATATAGGGATATCTCGGTGATTTTAACCGGTGATAAAGAAATGATAAAAAAAGAGTTACAAAAATATGACTATCCGAAGGAACGTCTGGAAATCATTCATTGCAGTGAGAAGATCCAAACTGAAGATCAACCGGTAAAAGCTATTCGAAGAAAAAAAGATTCTTCAATGGTAGTTGCCCTTCGTCTCGTGAAAGAGGGACAGGCGGATGCAGTTGTATCTGCGGGAAACACCGGAGCGTTGATGGCGGGAGGTCTTTTTATTTTGGGAAGGATCAAAGGAATTGACCGGCCTGCACTGGCTCCCGTTTATCCCCATTCCGGGGGATACTCCGTTATGATTGACGGAGGAGCCAATTCCGAATGTAAGGCAAAGAACCTTGAACAATTCGGAATAATGGGAAGCATTTATTCAGAGCAGATCCTGGGGATTGACCGCCCTAAAGTCTCTCTTGTAAACGTGGGAGAGGAAAAAGGAAAAGGAAACGAATTAGTCAAGGAAGCCTACGAGCTTCTTGAAAACAGTGACCTGAATTTCCAAGGAAATATTGAAGCAAGAGACATCCCCCGGGGAAAAACTGACGTCATCGTTTGTGACGGTTTCACAGGGAATGTGATATTAAAGCTCACGGAAGGGGTTGCCATTACCTTGTTTGATCTTCTCAAGGAGAAGTTCACTGCATCCGTTCCGAGAAAGCTGGCAGCGATAATTTTAAAACCGGGTTTGCGGGAGATTAAAAAGGCGTATGATTATACGGAAGAAGGAGGCGCTCCCTTCGTAGGAGTAAAAGGAGTGCTCATCAAAGCCCATGGAAGCTCTAACGGAAAGGCCTTTAAAAATGCCATTCGAAAGGGAAGACTCTTTGTTGAGAAGGATATTGTGGGTAAGATCGAGAGCAGTGTAGAAGACTAGGAGATGATGAATTTGAATTACATCAAAAGTGTAGGCATCGTTGGTACCGGAAGAGCTTTGCCCGATAAGATTGTAACAAACAAAGATTTGGAGCAGAAGGTGGATACCACAGATGAATGGATCCGGAGCCGGACAGGAATCGGGAGTCGAAGAGTTGCCGACGAAAACACCGCAACCTCGGACTTGGCAACGGAGGCTGCAAAAAAAGCCCTTGAGGACGCTGGAATAAGTGTCGATGAGATCGATACGATTATTGTTGCAACTGTCACACCGGATATGGCATTCCCTTCCACTGCATGTATTGTACAAAAGAATCTGGGGGCGGACCGGGCCTTTGCCTTTGATATCGGAGCTGCGTGTTCGGGATTTGTATATGCCCTTTCGGTAGCGGAAAACTTAATTAAAGGAAACATGGCGAAAAATGCACTGGTGATCGGTGCTGAAACCCTTAGCAAGATTATAAACTGGGAGGATCGTAACACATGCGTCCTTTTCGGAGACGGAGCCGGCGCAGTAGTGGTAAAAGAAGTGGAAGAGGGATATGGAATTCAGGGGATCACCCTGGGCTCTAACGGTGCAAAGGGAGAAGTGCTTCGACAGCCCGCAGGGGGGTCAAGGATTCCTGCAAGCATCGAATCTGTTCAAAATAAGCTCCACTACATTGCCATGGACGGCAATGAAGTCTTTAAATTTGCGGTTCGGGTCATGGGCCAGTCTTCACTGGAAACCATCAAAAAAAGCGGACTTGATCTGGAGGATGTGGACTTTTTCATCCCCCACCAAGCGAACATTCGAATTATCGATGCTGCTGCAAAACGGCTGAAGCTTCCAAAAGAGAAAGTATATGTAAATCTTCATAAATATGGAAATCTTTCTGCGGCTTCCATTCCCGTAGCTCTTGATGAAGCGGTGAAGGAAGGAAAACTTCAAAAAGGTGACAATATGGTGCTGGTTGCCTTCGGTGGAGGACTGACCTGGGGTTCCGCAGTGGTAAAATGGTCAAAAGAGGTGTAGACAATGAAAACGAGATTAACGGAATTATTAAATATTGAAGCTCCCATTATACAGGGAGGAATGGCCTGGGTAGCCGATGCTCAACTGGCAGCAGCTGTGTCGGAGGCAGGAGGTCTTGGTATTATTGCAGGAGGCAATGCTCCCAAGGAAGTAATTAGGGAGGAAATCCGAAAGGCAAAGGAACTGACAGAGAAAATCTTTGGTGTCAATGTGATGCTTCTTTCTCCCTTTGTGGATGATATTATCGATCTGGTGATTGAAGAGGAAATCCCCGTGATCACAACGGGTGCAGGAAATCCGGGCAAGTATATGGATCGGTTGAAAGCTGCAAAAATCAAGGTTCTTCCTGTGGTTCCCTCTGTGGCTTTAGCCAGAAGAATGGAAAAAATCGGAGCCCATGCAGTGATTGTGGAAGGAACCGAGGCCGGAGGACACATCGGTGAAGTGACTACAATGGCCCTGACCCCGCAAGTGGCTGATGCAGTGACTATTCCTGTGGTTGCAGCGGGAGGGATTGCAGACGGCAGAGGACTCCTGGCAGCCCTTAGCCTTGGGGCTGAAGGTGTGCAGGTGGGAACTCGGTTTATCTGTTCCACCGAGTGTACGGTCCATGAAAAGTATAAAGAGAAGGTCTTATCGGCAAAGGATCGGGACGCCATTGTTACGGCAAGAAGCACCGGACATCCGGTACGGGTTCTGCGGAATCAGTTCACGAAGGCATTTCTGAGGATGGAGAAAGACCTGATGTCTCCGGAAGATTTGGAAAAAGCCGGAGTGGGAAAGCTTCGAATGGCGGTTGTGGATGGAGACACTGAAGGCGGATCCGTCATGGCAGGTCAGGTGGCCGGGCTTGTGAATAAAGTCTGTTCCTGCAGAGAAATTATTGAAGAAATGGTAGCGACAGCGGATGAAACCTATGAGCGTTTAGCATCAAAAATCAAGGAGGGTTAACCATGGGAAAAGTGGCATTTGTATTTCCCGGTCAGGGAGCACAGTATCCCGGAATGGGTAAAGAATTTTATCAAAACTTTAAAATCGCAAGAGAGGTTTACGAGGCGGCAAGTGACGTACTCCACATGGATATGGCTGCTCTCTGTTTTGAAGGCGAAGAGCATGAACTGAAAAAAACGGAAAATACTCAACCTGCAATCCTTACAACCAGTATTGCAATGCTCGAGGTTCTTCGTCAGGAGGGACTGCAGTGTGATGTGACAGCCGGGCTCAGCCTTGGTGAATATGCATCTTTGGTTTCTTCCGAAGTTCTGGATTTCGAAGAGGCGGTGGCTCTGGTCCAAAAACGGGGAAAATATATGCAGGAAGCTGTTCCTGAAGGTGTTGGCACCATGGCGGCGATTCTCGGATTGGAAAAAGAAGTTCTCCAACGCTGTATTATGGAAGCATCCTCAGAGGGAGTTGTGGAAGTGGCCAATTACAACAGTCCTTCTCAAATCGTGATTTCAGGAGAGCGAAAGGCGGTTAAAAAAGCCGTAAACCTGGCAACTGAAAAGGGAGCGAAAAAAGCGGTAATCCTCCCCGTAAGTGCACCCTTTCACTGCAGACTTTTACAGCCAGCGGGACTAAAGCTGGAAAAGGATTTAATGAATGTAAGAATCGGATATCCAAGAATCCCTGTCGTAACAAATGTTACGGGGAGGATGATTGAAGATGAAAGCGAGATCCGTCCTGGTCTTGTTAAGCAGGTCAGCCAATCGGTACGGTGGCAGGAATCCATTGAGTTAATGCTTAACGAGGAAGTGGACACCTTCATTGAAATCGGGCCGGGGAAATCTCTCAGCGGATTTATTAAGCGAATTGCGAAAAATGAAAAAAAGCAGATTCATGCCATGAATGTGGAAAAACTTGAAGACTTTAATCAGCTTATTAACCGGGTTCAGGTTTATTAAGATCCGGTTGGATAAAGGAGGCGCAAGATGAAATTAGTGGGAAAAAATGCATTAGTGACCGGAGGATCAAGGGGAATCGGTAGAGCAATTGCCCTGTTCCTTGCCAAAGAAGGTGCCAATGTGGCAATCAATTATGCCGGAAACCGGGAAAAGGCGGAAGAAGTGGTAAAGGAAATTGAAGCTTTGGGAGTAAAGGCGATTGCCATTCAAGGGAATGTCACAGACTCAAAAGCAGTGGATGAAATGATCAAGACCTATGATGAAAAATTTGAAACCCTTGATATTCTGGTAAACAATGCGGGAATTACCAAGGACAACCTTTTGATTCGTATGAAGGAGGAGGACTGGGAATCCGTCATGGATGTCAATCTCAAAGGGGTCTTCCTGATGACAAAGGGCGTGGCTCGAAAAATGATGAAGCAAAAGGCCGGACGGATTATCAATCTCTCGTCAGTAGTGGGAGTGATGGGAAATCCCGGGCAGGGAAATTACTGTGCATCAAAGGCAGGAGTCATCGGATTTACAAAATCCATCGCAAAGGAACTGGGTGGCAAGAATGTGACAGTGAATGCCATTGCACCGGGATTTATTGAAACCGATATGACCGATGTCCTTCCTGAAAAAGTTAAAGAGGAAATGCTGAGAAATGTACCCCTTAAGCGGGCGGGTAAACCTGAGGATGTGGCTAAGCTCGTAGGTTTTCTGGGAAGTGACGATGCCGGGTACATTACCGGGCAAGTGATTCATGTGGATGGCGGTATGGCCATGTAAATGGCGTAATCATAGAATTTAAAAAACAAGGAATGAAAAATTAGGAGGAATGAACATGTCATTGGAAAAAGTAAAAGGAATTATCATTGAACAGTTAGGATTGGAAGAAAGTATGGAAATCAAAAGAGAAACTTCATTAATGGGCGATCTTGAAGCAGACTCGCTGGATGCTGTGGAAATTATCATGGCCATCGAAGATGAGTTCGGAATTGAAATTCCTGATGAAGCTGCGGAAGGATTCAAAAACATCGGAGACATCGTGGATTACGTGGAAAACAATAAATAATCATCCATAGCCCCCATGAGGGGCTTTCTTTTCTGAAAAAAGGAACTGGAGAGAAAACTGAAACCGAAAGGAGCATTGCCCTTGAAAAAACGAGTTGTGGTAACGGGTTTGGGATGCATCACACCACTGGGAAACGGCAAGGATGTATTTTGGAAGGCCCTGCTGGAAGGAAAGTCCGGAATCGGAGAAATCACCAAATTTGATGCGGCGGAGTTTCCGACGAAAATTGCCGCGGAGGTAAAGGATTTCCAAGCGGAAGAGTATATGGATAAAAAAGAGGCACGGAAGATGGATCTCTTTGTGCAATATGCGGTTGCGGGATCAAAGCTTGCAATCGATGACAGTGGTCTTGATTTGAACTCTGTGGAAAAGGAGAGCTTCGGTGTGATTATGGGCTCTGGAATTGGCGGAATTTCAACCTTGGAGGACCAGCATCAGAAGATGATGGAGAAAGGACCGAGAAGAATCAGTCCCTTCTTTATTCCCATGATGATCGCCAATATGGCCTCGGGACAGGTGTCAATGAGTTTTGGCGCTAAAGGCCCAAATACTACAGTGGTGACCGCCTGTGCTTCAGCCACAAATGCTATCGGAGAGGCTTTTAAGGTCATTGAACGGGGAGACGCCAAGGTGATGATTACAGGTGGGACGGAAGCATCCATTACTCCTTTATCGATCGGCGGTTTCTGCTCAATGAAGGCAATGTCCACTCACAATGAAGATCCCCAAAAGGCTAGCAGACCCTTTGATAAAAACCGGGACGGTTTTGTCATGGGTGAAGGAAGCGGGATTTTAATCCTGGAAGAGTTGGGCCACGCACTTCAGCGAGGCGCCACAATCTATGGAGAAGTAGCGGGATACGGAATGAGCGCAGATGCTCATCATATTACTGCCCCTGCTCCGGAAGGAGAAGGTGGACAAAGGGCAATGAAGAATGCCTTAAATGACGGAAACATAGGAATCGAAGAGGTAGACTATATCAATGCCCATGGAACCAGTACACCCTATAACGATCAGTTTGAGACCATGGCCATTAAGGCAGTATTTAAGGAACACAGTAAGAAAATTGCGGTCAGTTCAACGAAGTCCATGACCGGACACCTTTTAGGTGCAGCGGGAGGAATCGAAGCGATCGCCTCTGTGATGGCCATAAAAGAGGGTTGGGTGCCTCCAACCATGAATTATGAGACCCCCGATGAAGAATGTGATCTGGATTATGTACCGAATCAGGCGCGACAGATGGACGTGCGGGTGGCTCTATCCAACTCCTTAGGGTTCGGCGGTCACAATGCAACCATTCTTTTCAAGAAATACGAGTAATACGATTGATCCATTGAAGGATCTGATTTTCACATACTCCTCAAAGAGTCGCCGGGATGATTTTCCACCGGCGGCTTTTGCTTTTTGCCTTAGAATCCAGATGGGATATATGGTATACTAAAGGATAGATTATTCAGGGAGGAGAAGGGGAATGACAGGAGTAAAAATCGGTTCAAAAAGAAAAAAAGAGTTACAAAAGCTTCAAAAAACCATCGGGTATTTATTTAATAATGAATCCCTTTTAAATCAATCTCTGGTCCATCGGTCTTATGCCAATGAACAAAGCACATTGGAAGTTTATGATAACGAACGGCTGGAGTTTTTGGGAGATTCGATCCTGGGAATGATTGTAAGTAATTTTTTATTTAATGAATACCGGAAGCTCTCCGAGGGAGAACTCAGTAAATATCGTGCGAAAATCGTTTGTGAAGAATCTCTTGCGGAGATCGGGAAAGCATTCCATTTGGGAGAATATGTTCTCCTTGGGAAGGGGGAGCGTTCAAACGGAGGCAAAACCAGGAATTCCATTCTGGCCGATACCCTTGAGGCTTTGATCGGTGCAATGTATTTGGATGGAGGGATGGCTCCGGTGCAGCGCTTTGTTCTTCAATGTTTTTTCAGCGAGGGGCGGTTTGAAAAGGTTCCTGAAGATTTGAAGGATCATAAAACCATGTTACAGGAAATTGTCCAGAAAAACGGGAAGGAGCCCATTGCCTATCATGTGGTCAGGGAGTGGGGACCGGATCACGATAAACGATTTGAAGTCCAGGTACTTGTAGGGGGAAAAGTCATCGGGACGGGTACGGGGAAAACGAAAAAAGAAGCGGAGCAGCAGGCAGCTTTTAAGGGGATCCGGGGGATTTCCAAGGAAACGGAGTGAGGGAGTAGTGTATTTAAAACGACTGGAGTTAAAAGGGTTTAAATCCTTTGCAAGCAAAATTGTCATGGACCTTGAAACCGGTGTCACCGGAGTTGTGGGCCCGAACGGCAGTGGAAAAAGCAACATCTCCGACGGGATTAAATGGGTGCTGGGAGAACAAAGTGCTAAAACCCTGCGGGGAGCAAAGATGGAGGATGTGATTTTTTCCGGAACCGAGAAGACAAAAGCTCTGGGAATGGCGGAAGTCTCCATTGTTCTGGACAATGAGGACGGAGGTCTTCCCATTGATTACGGGGAAGTCAAGGTCACCCGAAGAGCATACCGGTCCGGTGAAAATGAATATCTTATTAATCAAAGTCCCTGTCGACTGAAGGATGTCCGGGAGCTTTTTATGGATACGGGAATCGGAAAAGACGGTTATTCCATCGTAGGCCAGGGGAAAATCGACGAGATCCTCAGCCATAAGGCGGAGGACAGGAGACGGGTCATTGAAGAGGCCGTAGGAATTGTTAAATACAAGACCCGAAAGGAAGAGGCCCAACGGAAGTTAAAGGGGACGGAGGAAAATTTAAGCCGGGTTGCGGACATTCTCAGGGAACTGGAAAATCGCATTGAACCTCTGAAGGAACAAAAGGAGAAGGCGGAAACCTACCAAAGGATCTATAAAAAACTGAAATTGGCAGAGATTCATTACTCCATCGAGGAGATCGGAAAGTCCAAGGAAAAAATTGAGCAGATCCTTACTCTGGAAGAAGCCCTCAAGGAAGAGAAAAGCGGAGTTGAAGACGAACTCCGGAGTCTTGTTGGAAAGCGGGAAGAACTTCAAGAGGAGATTGAAGCCCGGGAGGAAGAGATCAATCATAATCAGCGATTCTATTACGAGAAAAAAGAGGAGCTTCAACGGGAGAGAGGAAATGAAAAACTCCTGGAGGGCGAAGAGGAACACCTGAAAGCCCAGCAAAAACGGGATAAGGAACAAATTCGCAGCTGTGAAAACCGTATTTGTGAAATCGAAAATGAAATTCAACAAGTGGAACAAGCTTTAAAAACCCTTGGAGAGGAAAAGGGGGAACTTCTTAAAGAGCTCTCCCATGACGAGGAAATCTACGATGGGGTGCAGGAGAAGGCAAGAAAAAAAGGCGAAGGTGTGGAACGGGCAAAAGGTGAAATTATTGAAGATATGAACCGTTTATCCGACTGGAAGGTGGATCTTGCCAATCTCACCAGCCTGGAAAAATCACTGAGAGAAAGGGAAGTGACCCTCCGGGATCGACAGGAGAAAAACCGGGAACGGATTCGTCGACAACGGAAGGAGATCGGCGGAATACTTAAAGAAAAGGACGAAAAAGGATCCCTGCATCAGAAGGTAAAAGAGAATCTTGAGTCCACCTTGTCATTAATGAGAGACCGGGAGAAGGAAACTTCCCGAAGGGAAAAGGAACTGAACATCAGAATTAACGGACGGGAAACGAAAAAGCAGGAAATTCGTTTTCTCCGGGGTCTGGAGGAAAACAAGGAAGGATTTCAACGCAGTGTCAAGACTCTTTTGAAGGAAAGTGAAAAAGATCAGTCCTTAAAGAAAGGTCTTTACGGTGCCGTGGGGGATCTGATTAAAGTTCCCAGGGGATATGAAGTGGCCATTGAAACTGCTCTGGGATATGCAGTACAGAACCTGGTTGTGGAGGATGAGGACGCGGGGAAAAAGCTGATTAACTACTGCAAAAACCGGAAACTTGGGAAGATAACCGTTCTTCCCCGGACAACCATTGGGAAAAAAGGGCTGCAACCCAGGGAAAAAGAAGTACTTTGCAAGTATCCCGAAGCCAAAGTTGCCGGTGAGATTACTGAGTATCCCGGGAAATTGGCAGGGATCTTTTCAAATCTCCTGGGACGGGTGGTGATTGTCCCCACTCTGGAGGACGCCATTCCCCTGGCAAAGGAACTGAAGCATCGAACGAAGATCGTGACATATGAAGGAGATTTAATGAATACCGGGGGCTCCATGACCGGAGGAAGCCAAGGGGGGAAATCTCAGGGAATATTAAGTCGTAAGGGAAAACTGACCACACTGATTAAAGAATATCGATTGGATCAGGAATGGATCAGTGAGAAGGATCAGGAATTACAGAAAGTCAAGGTGCAGTTGCAGGAAGAAGAAGAGAAAAAGGACCTTCTTGAAGAAGAACTGCAGGAAATTGTCATTGAGCTTGCCAAACTCCGGGAGCAACTGCAGCAAAAAGAGGAGGCGCTGAAATCCTTCGATGAGGAAGAGCATTCCATGGAAGAGGAGATTATCCAGCTCCGTGAGACTGCCAAGAACAATCAAGGGGAATATCAGGGGCTGGAAGTGAAGATTAAGGAACTGGAAGTCTCATTGGGAAGTAATCGTGAAAAAATCCAGGAACAGGAAAAGGCACTCCAGGAAGAGGCCCGCAGAATGGAAATCCTTCGGGAAAGCATCCAGGAAAAGCGGGTGGCAAAGGCTTCCTATGAGGAAAAGGAACAAAGCGGAACCAGGGAAATTCAATCTCTGAAGGGAGAAATTCAACGGCAGGAGGACGATATTCAACTGTACAGGGAAAATCTGAGGAAGGCAGAGGATAAAAAGCTGGAAATTCATGAAAGAAAACAGCAACTGACCCGCCTGAAACAGGAGATTGAAGAGACCCTTGAAAAAACCCGAGAAGAGCACAAAATTATGGAAGAGGGAAAGAAAAACCTCTCAGAAAAGGAGAAAAACCTGGTCAGCGAAGAAAAGCTTCTGGAATCCCGTGTTAGAGAGATCTCTGAAAAAATAAGCCATCAACAGATGAAATCCGCAAAGATTGAAGTGCAACTGGAAAATCTGTATCAAAATCTCTGGGAGCGCTATGAAATGAGCTATGCCCAGGGTCTTAGCTATCTGGAGGGAAAAGAGGGACGGTTGAGTCAAAGGGAGATGCAAAAGCTCAAGCAGGAGATCAAAGCTCTGGGCCATGTAAATCTTGATTCCATACTGGAATATCAGGAAACCATGGAACGCTTTGAATTTCTCGGTAAGCAGCATAAGGATCTCATGGAAGGAAAAAAGAGCCTTCTGAAAATCATCCGGGAAATGGAACTGACAATGTCTTTGGAGTTTATCGAAGGAATTCAGGAGATCCGAAGGAAGTTCAATGAAACCTTTACACGTCTCTTTGGAGGAGGGAAGGCGGATTTGGTGCTGGAGGATGAAGAGGATCCTTTGAATACGGGAATTAATATTGTGGCCCGTCCACCGGGGAAAAAGCTCCAGAATCTTTCCCTTCTTTCCGGGGGGGAAAGGTCGTTGACGGCAATTGCACTGCTTTTTGCCATTCTGGAGATTAAGCCCAGTCCCTTCTGTGTCCTGGATGAAATTGAAGCGGCACTGGATGAAAGCAATGTGGGCCGATTTGCCAAGTTCCTGAAGGAACTGGCGGAAGAAACCCAGTTCATTGTTGTCACCCACCGAAAGGGAACCATGGAAGCTGCGGATGTACTTTACGGTGTGACCATGGAAAAGGAAGGGGTCTCCAAGCTGGTTTCCGTAAAAATTCAGGACTATGTGGAGGAAGAAACCTAAAAGAGACCGGATAAAATAAAACCACCAGCAGCCAAAGCATGAGAAGATGGAGGGAAGGATATGTTAAAAGACTGGTTCAGCGGAAAGAACGAAGAGGAAACAAAGGATGAGAAAAACGAACTCTCAAAAGAGGAAGATCAGGGGACGGGAGGCTTCTTCGGACGACTGAAGGAGGGTTTGACCAAAACCAAAAAAGGCATTACCGATCGGGTGGACGATTTGGTGAAGTCCTATACAAAGATCGATGAGGATCTTTTTGAGGAACTGGAGGAAATACTAATTTCCGCCGATATCGGAGTAAATACCACTATGGAAGTGATTGATGATCTCAGAGAACGGGTGAAGGAGAACAAAGTGACGGATCCCGGAGAGATCAAAGGACTTTTGAAAGCAATCTTGATCGAGGTATTGGAGGAGATTGCGGAGCCTCAACTGAATATCGGCACGAAACCCTCTCTGATTATGGTCGTGGGTGTAAATGGTGTTGGAAAAACAACTTCCATCGGAAAAATTGCCCACCATCTGAAGAAAGAGGGAAAAAATGTTCTTCTTGCAGCAGGAGACACCTTCCGGGCGGGAGCCATTGATCAGTTGAAAATCTGGGGAGACCGGTCGGAGATCGATGTGATTGCCCACGCTGAGGGATCGGATTCCGCCGCCGTGATCTACGATGCCATCCACGCAGCGAAGTCCCGAAAAATGGATGTGTTGATTTGTGATACGGCAGGGCGTCTGCATAATAAAAAAAATCTCATGAATGAACTGGGCAAGGTTTTTAAAATTGTCAATCGGGAGTGGGAAGGACTTGCAATGGAATCTTTGCTTGTGGTGGATGCCACGACGGGACAAAATGCGATTCAGCAGGCAAAGGTGTTTAAGGAAGTGACAAAGATCTCCGGGCTGGTTCTGACAAAGCTTGATGGAACTGCCAAAGGTGGAATCGTGATAGCCCTCAGCAGGGAACTGAAAATTCCGGTAAAATTAATTGGAGTAGGAGAGAAGATCGATGATCTTCAACCCTTTGATCCGAAAGCTTTTGTGGATGCTCTGTTCGACGACGGAAAGTAACAGCGGGGATAGGAGATAGGAAACTCCCGTTTTTTCGGTTTTCTTGTTGACAGGGAAGGGATCTTCCTGTATACTTTTTTCTGTAAAGGAAACAAGCTTTACAAATTATGACGGGACGGGATACCATGATCGAGAAAAAACTTGAAGTGGCAATGCTGTATGATATTTATCATCCTCTTTTGACTGATACACAAAAAAACATCATGGATCTTTACTATAACCATGACTTATCCCTGACTGAAATTGCCGAAGAGGTGGGAGTTTCCCGCCAAGCGGTGTATGACCATCTGAAGCGGACGGAAAAGCTGCTTTGCGATTATGAAGAGAAACTGAAGATCCGGGAAGGAGAATCCCGGCGCTCCCGTCTGATCAAAGAGGCGACCAGTAACTTGGAGAGTCTGAAAGAAAATCGGGAGACGATTATTAAGATCAAGGAAATTTTAGAGCAACTATAAACCGACAACCAAACTAGAGGTGTTGAAGAATGATTTTTGAAGGTCTATCGGAAAAACTGCAAAATACCTTCAGTAAGCTGAAGGGTAAAGGAAAATTGAATGAGAAAGACGTCAATGCCGCCATGAGGGAAGTAAAAATGGCTCTCTTGGAAGCCGACGTGAATTTTAAAATTGTAAAGGATTTCATCAATCGGGTAAAAGAGCGTTCAATCGGCGATGAAGTGCTGGAAAGCCTGACTCCGGGTCAGCATGTGATTAAGATTGTCCGGGACGAATTGACCCGTCTGATGGGAGAAACCCAAAGCAAGATCGAGTTCGGAAGCAAGCCTCCTACCGTCATCATGATGGCAGGACTGCAGGGTGCGGGAAAGACCACGACCTGTGGAAAGCTGGCTTTGCATTTGAAAAAGCAGGGAAAACGGCCGTTGATGGTGGCCTGCGATATTTACCGTCCTGCAGCCATCAATCAATTGGAGACCGTAGGAAAAGGAGTGGATGTTCCCGTCTTTTCCATGGGAGACAAGGAAAAGCCGGTAAATATTGCTAAAGCTGCCTTAGAGCATGCCCGGAAAAACGGAAACGATGTTATGATCATCGATACCGCCGGCCGACTGCATATTGATACTGATTTAATGGACGAGTTGCGACAGATCGACCGGGAATTGAACCCGAATGAAAAACTGCTGGTGGTTGACTCCATGACAGGGCAGGATGCAGTAAATGTGGCCAAGGAGTTTAACGAATCCCTGGAAATTACCGGAGTGATTCTGACCAAGCTCGATGGAGATACCCGTGGTGGAGCAGCCCTTTCCATTCGAGGTGTGACAAACAAACCCATCAAGTTTGTGGGAATGGGGGAAAAGCTTGACGAGCTGGAAGCTTTCCACCCCGATCGGATGGCATCCCGAATTCTGGGCATGGGAGACATGCTGAGCCTTATTGAAAAGGCTGAAGCCTCCATCGATCAGAAAAAAGCCAAAGAGCTGCAGGAAAAAATGCGAACCCAGCAGTTTACCTTTGAGGATTTTCTTGAGCAGCTGGAGCAGATCAAGAACATGGGATCCATCGGAGATATGCTGAACATGATCCCCGGAATGGGTGGCAAGCAGATGAAAAATCTGCAGGTGGATGAAAAAGAACTGGTGTATATTGAAGCCATTATCCAATCCATGACCCCGGATGAGCGGGTAAACCCAAGTATTATCAACGGAAGCCGAAGAAAGCGCATCGCCGCGGGATCCGGTACAACAGTGCAGAGAGTGAACAAACTGATCAAGCAGTTTGAACAGACCCGGAAGATGATGAAGCAGTTCGGCAATATGGATAAGCTAAAGAAAAAAGGCAAGATGAACATGCCTTTCTTTGGATAAATAAACCAGAATCAAAGTGTGTATTTTAAGGAGGTGAAAACATGGCTGTAAAAATTCGATTAAAAAGAATGGGTGCAAAGAAAAGACCTTTTTATAGAATCGTTGTGGCAGATTCCCGATCTCCACGGGACGGTCGGTTCATTGAGGAATTAGGATACTATAATCCCGTATCTGAACCGAAGGAAATCAAGATTGACGGAGAAAAGGCAAAAGAATGGTTAAGTAAAGGTGCAACACCAACCGATACCGTGAAGTATTTATTCAAGAAAAATGATATTCTGTAGGTTTCCTTCCAAATAAGGAGGTACTAAAACATGAGCAAATTAGTTGAAATGATTGCAAAAGCCCTGGTGGATTATCCCGATCAGGTTTCCGTCAAGGAAGTGGAAAAGGATCAGTCCATCATTGTTGAGCTTCGGGTTGCCCCTGAAGACATGGGCAAGGTCATCGGCAAACAGGGACGAATCGCCAAAGCGATCCGCACTGTCGTCAAGGCTGCAGCAGTTAAGGAAAACAAGCGAGTGATTGTAGAAATCATCTAAGGATTAGGACCCCCTAATCCTTTGTTTCTTTTTCACATAAAAACAAGGGAGGAAATCGGTTTGACGGAGAAAATTCGAATTGGACAAATCATCAATACCCATGGAATTCGAGGAGGATTGAAGGTTCGAACCTTCACCGATGATCCGGAACGTTTTTATGATCTGGACACCCTCTATGTGGAGGAACCGGGGAAAAAACAGCAGGAGTTCCATGAGATTGAAAAAATTCAAATTCATAAAGGATTTGTTATCCTCTATCTGAAAGGGTTTGAGAACATCAATGATGTGGAACACTATAAAAACGCCTATCTGTTTATTGACGAAAGTCTGATGAAGACCCTTGAGGAGGATACCTACTTTATTCGGGATCTGATCGGTTTAAAGGTCTACAGTGAAGAAGAGGGATACCTGGGAATCCTGAAAGATGTGCTCCGGGGAGGCTCCAACGAGGTCTATGTCATCAGAGGCGAGCAGTATGGAGAAGTCATGATTCCTGCGGTGGGCGAATTCATTAAGATCGTGGATCTGGAGAAGGGTGAAATGCATGTTGAACTGATTGAGGGGATGATCGAATGAACATCCATATCATGACCCTGTTTCCCGAAATGTTTGAAGGACCCATGGGGTCCAGCATGATCAAGCGGGGACGGGAGGACGGTCTTTTGACCCTTGAGTACTATCATATTCGTGAGTTTTCTAAGAACAAGCACCAGAAGGTGGACGACTACCCCTATGGTGGCGGTTCGGGAATGGTTATGACGCCTCAGCCAATTATGGATGCCTACCGTCATATAAAAAGCCGGTGCAAAGGGAGCAAGCCCCGGACCATCTACCTTACCCCGAAGGGAAAGCTTTTTCATCAGGGAATGGCGGAAGAGCTTGCTAAAGAGGAGGAGCTGATTTTTCTCTGTGGCCATTATGAAGGAGTGGATCAGCGGGTGATTGATGAGATCGTCACTGATGAAGTGTCTATTGGAGATTATGTTTTAACAGGAGGAGAGCTTCCTGCGATGGTGATGATTGATGCCATTGCACGTATGATTCCGGGGTTTCTCTCCTGCGATGAAGCCTATGAGGACGAGTCCATCTACTCCGGTCTGTTGGAATATCCTCAGTATACAAGGCCCCGGGAGTTTGAGGGGAATAAGGTCCCGGAGGTTCTTCTATCGGGGGATCACGAAAAAGTTCGGCTCTGGAGACGGAAAAAATCCCTGGAGGTTACGGCTGAAAAACGGCCTGATCTTTATGAAAAATACTCTTTGTCAAAGGAAGAGGAAAAGCTGCTGAAAAAGAAGAAATAATCATTGAAGGGCCATGGGCCTTATGATATAATATCAGAGTATTAAAGGCGTTCCTCTGGGAATTTAAGCTTCTTTAAGAACGTCTGGTGAGGAAGGAGGTAATTAGCATGAATTTAATCGATTTGATTGATCAGGAACAACTGAAGTCGGAAGTACCGGAATTCGGACCGGGAGACACGGTGCGCGTTGATGTGAAAATCAAGGAAGGTACCCGTGAAAGAGTACAGGCTTTCCAGGGAATCGTACTGAAGCGACAAGGTGGAGGAATTAAAGAAACCTTTACGGTAAGACGACTGGCTTACGGGGTGAGCATGGAAAGAACGTTCCCTGTGCATTCACCAAAGGTGGTTGGAATCGAAGTTCTGAAACGAGGGAGTGTTCGAAGAGCACGACTCTACTATCTTAAGAACCGGATTGGAAAATCAGCCTACAGAATCAAAGACAAAGATCAGAATTAAGAAACGGGGACTGGAGACAGTCCCTTATTTTTTTCACGAAAGAAGGATGTGATCCAATGAAGATTAACTGGTATCCCGGTCATATGAAAAAGACCAAGGATCTGTTAAAGGAACAGTTAAAGCTGGTGGACGTGGTATGGGAACTGATCGATGCCCGAATCCCCAGAAGCAGTAAAAACCCTGATATCGATGGAATCATCAAGGGCAAACCGAAGATTGTGATTCTCAATAAGAAAGATCTGGCGGATCCTCATATCACCGAGGATTGGATCAATTATTATAAAGAGCGGGGAGTCCTGGCAATTCCTATGAACTCCCTTGAAAAAAGCGGTGTGAATCAACTGGTGGCGGAAAGCAAAAAAATTCTGGAGGAAAAGTTGAAAACCCGAAGGGCGAAAGGGTTGAAACGGATTGTGATCCGCGCCATGATCGTTGGCATTCCCAATGTGGGAAAATCCTCAATGATCAATAAATTCGCCAATAAAAAGAGCGCAAAAACCGGAAACAAGCCCGGGGTCACCAAGGGAAAACAATGGGTGCGTCTTCAAAAAGACTTGGAAATGCTGGATACTCCCGGGATTTTATGGCCGAAGCTGGAAGATCAGCAGGGAGCCCTTCACCTGGCCTTTGTGGGAACCATCAAGGATGAGATTATGGACAGGGAAACCCTTGCACTTCGCCTTGTAGAGACGCTTTTGGAATCCTATAAACCATTGCTTTATGAACGGTATCAGCTGGAAGGATTTTCCTACGTGGAACCCCTGGAGGTTCTCGATGAAATCGCCCGGAAGCGGGGCTGCATTCTTCGGGGACAGGAGATTGATTATTTGAGGGTTTCGGATATCCTGCTGGATGAGTTCCGATCGGGAAAAATCGGAAAAATCTCCCTGGAAGCACCCATCAGGGATGAGGTCTCAGGGAGGGATTCCCATGGATCGGTGTAAAATCGAGAAGGATCTTCACGAAAAAGGATATGAGAGGATTGCCTGCATTGACGAGGTGGGAAGAGGATGCCTTTTCGGTCCGGTCATGGCTGCAGCGGTGATTCTCCCAAAGGATCTTGTTATTGAGGGTGTCAATGATTCTAAAAAAATTTCCGAGAAAAAACGGGAAGCATTTTTTCCTGTAATCGAGGAGAAGGCACTGGCCATCGGATACGGAAGGGTGGAGCCTGAGGAGATCGATCAAATCAATATCAGAAATGCCACGAAAAAAGCCATGGCAATGGCCGTTGAAAATTTGAAGGATCCCGATGGGAACAAAGTGGTGCCGGATTATGTCCTGGTGGATGGAGAGAACATTGATCTTCCCTATCCCAGAGAGGGAATTATTCAAGGGGATCAAAAGGTTCAGGGAATCTCCTGTGCTTCAATTATGGCAAAAGTGGCAAGAGACCGGGAAATGGTGAAGCTTGCTTTGGAGTATCCGGAGTATGGTCTGGAAAAACATAAGGGCTATGGCACAAAGCAGCATCGGGATGCTCTGGGAAAACTGGGAGCAACGCCCCTGCACCGGAAGACATTTATTTCCCGAATACCCATGGCGGGAGACCTGACCAAGCCTCAAGGGAGTGGGAATGAAAAGCTCACCGGGGGAAAGAGAGGCAACACCAAACCCCTGGGAGATCTGGGAGAGGCTCTGGCCATGAAACACTTTAAAGAGAAGGGCATGATCATCCTCAATGAGAAATACAGGACCCCCTTGGGAGAGATCGATCTTGTGATGAAAGATGGAGAGGAACTGGCCTTTGTGGAAGTAAAAACCCGAAGAAGCGAGGAGTACGGTCAGCCCATTGAGGCGGTGACACCGAAAAAAGCGGAAACCATAAAAAAAGTTGCGGAGCTCTATCTTGCTATGGAAAAACAGGCACTGAAAGGGATTTCAGAAATCCGCTTTGATGTGGTGGAGGTCTACATAAAAAGCCGTCAATATAAAATCATTCATCACCGTCGTATGTTTTAGGTTTATCGAAGGAGAGGGAACAAAAAATCAACCCCTGAAGAAAATGAAATTTTCATTTTCCCGGGGGTTTTTTGTCGTAATCAGGGCTGATAAGCAAAATTCCGATATTGGAGAGCTTCCAAAATATGACGTTCTTCGATTTCCGGAGTCTCCTCCAGGTCTGCAATGGTCCGACTTACTTTAAGAAGTTTATGATAGCTCCGGGGGGTAAATTTCATTTGATCGTAGGCTTTTTCCAAAAGGTGTCGGCTGTTATCATTGAGACGCAGAATCTCATCGTTGAGATGAGGAGGGATCCGACTGTTTACCTCAAAGGGGTACTCCTGATAACGATGAGCCTGCAGGGTCCGGCCCTTCAGTACATCTTTTGCCATGGTTTCACTGCTAAGACCATCTTTCATCGTGGAATCCTGAAGGTCACTGAAGCTTCCCCGGGGGACTTCGATAATCAGATCAATACGGTCTAATAAAGGTCCTGAGAGTTTTTGCTGGTAGCGCAGGATCTCCGGTGCCGAGCAGGTGCATTCCTTGACAGGATCTCCATAATACCCGCAGGGACAGGGATTCATTGCAGCCACGAAAAGAAAATCTGCAGGGTAGGTATAGGAACGATGGGAGCGGGAAAGGGTGATTTTATGATCCTCAAGGGGCTGTCGAAGAATCTCAAGGGCCCGTTTGTCAAATTCCGGGAGTTCATCAAGGAACAGAACTCCGTGATGGGCAAGGGAAATTTCTCCCGGCATGGGTCTTAAACCTCCGCCGGATAAGGAAACGGCAGTGGAGGTATTATGAGGGCTTCGGAAAGGAGGCTGAAGAAGAAGCCCGGTCTCGTCAAAAAGCTTTCCCGAAATGCTGTAGATCTTTGTGACCTCTATGGATTTTTTTGCGGAAAGAGGCGGAAGAATGGAAGGAATCCGCTTTGCCGCCATGGATTTGCCCGATCCCGGCGGACCGATCATTAAAACATTGTGAAGACCTGCAGCTGCGATCACCATTCCCCGTTTTAGGGACTCCTGACCTTTGATTTCAGCGTAATTCGGAAGTGGAAGATCTGTATGAACCGACGGGTTGGAAGGAATAGCCCTCTGCTCATCCCGTATTTCTCCATCCACGATATAGGTAATCACCGAAGAGAGGTTTTTGAAGCCCAGAACCTCCATCCCATTCACGTTGCCGCCCTCGGGCAGATTCCTATGGGGGATAAGGGCTTTTTTATAGCCCCGGTTTTTCATTTCCAACAGCATGGGAAGGATTCCGGTGACACCGTTGATTCCACCGTCCAAAGAAAGTTCTCCGATGACAACGGTATCATCCTCCAGCAGGGGCGGGATTTGCCCGGATCCCTGTAAAATTCCCAGGGCAATGGGAAGGTCGAAATGGGAACCCTCCTTGCGGTTAAAGGCGGGGGCAAGATTAACCGTGATCCGCTTCATGGGAAACTCATAATCAAGATTTTTAATGGCCGAGCGAACACGGTCCTTGGATTCTTTAACGGAGACCGTGGGAAGCCCCACAATCAGAACTACAGGCAATCCTAAATCAAGATCCACCTCAACGTTGATGGGATAGACCTCCAAACCTTCGATACAGCAGGATTTAACGATTTCCATGGACTTACCCCTCTCCTCTGTCATCTTTTAAGCAAAAATACACCCATAATGTATTCGACACAAAAAAGGAGATCTCCTGCAAAAGTTAATAATCATTGAAGTTCAACCATAATAAGGAAATGTTTAAGGGAAATGTCCATTGGGTAAAAAGAGAAGGATTTAACAGTCTTCCTGCATTTAACACATTATTTGACAGATAAAAAGGGGTATGCTAACATATATTTTTATAAGAGTCTATCATACTTCTCCGGGTTTTCTGCGAATATTCATCTCGCTTGCCGTACATTGCAAGAATCCCTATATACATGCAAAATTCAAACGATTGTAAGATTCGTGGCATCTTAGGCCCGATCTTTTTTACGGATTATTGAAGGTGGATATCCGAGAATATCGCGGAGGGAGCAACCTATAGAACTACTAAAGGAGGAGATCACTTGAGCTGCAATACAAGTTCTAAAAGCAGAGAAATTTCATTAAAGCGTGCGGAAGAATTGCATTCCCGCATTGAAGATTATTTAAAGGTAAAAGATCATATCCCAAAGGGAGCATCGGAGAAGCAGCTAAAAACTTCACTGGAGAAAAAGGAAAAGATGCTGAAGATGTTCAACGCTACGGAAGAGGACTGGAAGAGCTGGCAGTGGCAGCTGAAAAGCCGAATTTCCGATGTGGATGTTCTAAAGGAGATCATCCGTTTATCCGAGAAGGAAATCGAAGACATCCGAAAGGTGGGGGAGAAATTTCGATGGTCCGTCTCTCCCTATTACGCATCTCTGATCGATGACGATAATAAATATTGTCCCGTCAAATTAATGTCGATTCCCAGCGGTGTGGAAATTGAAGATCTTGAAGGGGATTCCGACCCAATGGGAGAGGAGTTTACCAACCCTGCAGGGTCCATTACAAGACGTTACCCCGATCGCTTGATTATTAACGTGACGAATGAGTGTGCCATGTACTGTCGACATTGTCAACGTCGACGGAACATCGGAGGCATGGATCAGCACCAGCCTAGAGAAATATTGCAGGAATCCATCGACTATATCCGCGACAATCCGGAAATTCGCGACGTTCTCATTACCGGCGGAGATCCTTTAACCCTTTCGAACAGTATGCTGGATTGGCTGTTGAAGGAAGTCACAAGCATTGAAACGGTGGATTATGTCCGTCTGGGAAGCCGTACATTGGTGACAATGCCTCAGCGTGTGGACGACGAGTTCATTGAAATGATGGAAAAATATTCACCGGTGTTTATCAACACCCACTTCAATCATCCTCAGGAAATTACCCCGGAAGCAGTTGAAGCATGCCATAAACTGGCAAAAGCCGGTGTGCCCCTTGGAAATCAGGCTGTTCTGTTAAACGGTGTCAACAACGATAAATTTGTTATGCGGCTGTTAAATCATGAACTGCTTAAAGCCAAGGTTCGGCCCTATTATATTTTCCATGCCAAGCATGTCATCGGAACCACTCATTTTAACACATCCATTGATGACGGAATTGAAATCATGGAGTACTTAAGAGGGTATACCTCCGGTATGGCCATTCCTACATTTATCGTGAATGCGCCGAAGGGGGAAGGGAAAACGCCGATTCTGCCCCAGTACATGCTTTCAAGAGGAAAAGATTTTGTGAAGCTTCGAACCTGGGAAGGGAATGTCATCGATTATCCCAATCATGAGACCCAACCCATCGAAAGCTATTTCGAGTAGAGTGTTCATGAGACCCTAAGGATCTTAGGGTCTTTTTTTCTACCCCGGGTTTAAGGGAAGATCAGTTCGGGTAAAGAGATAAAAAAATTGAGGGGTGTTAAATGTGGATGGTCGGAATGTTCTCATTTGGTTAAGCAGCATTCAGGGTGTAGGGTATGGCAGTATTCGAAAACTGATGGAAGCCTATCCCTCAATGGACAGGGTATGGACCTGTCCCGGTGATGAGATCTACAAAGTTCTGGGCAAGACCAGTAAAGCTGCAGTAAAAATTGTAAATCTCCGTAGCGAAGAGTATTTAAAGAAAGTGCTGGAACGCGTTGAACGGGAGGGATTAAGTGTCATCACGATTCTGGATGGAAATTATCCCGATAAACTGAAAAAAATCTATGACCCTCCTTTTGTGCTCTATTATAAAGGGAAACTGCCAGGAGAAATTCCCACGGTGGGAATCGTCGGTGCAAGAAATGCCACCCCCTACGGGAAATGGGCTGCGAAGAAGTTTGCCCGTGAATTGACGGACTGGGGTGTGGGAATTATCAGTGGACTTGCCCTGGGAATTGATACGGAAAGTCACCGGGGAGCGCTGGAAAACGGGGGATATACCCTGGCTGTCCTGGGCTCCGGCATCGACATTCCCTATCCCGTATCAAACTCGGATCTGATGGAGAAAATCGGGGATTCGGGCTGTGTGCTCAGTGAATTTTTTCTGGGTGAAGAGCCCTTAAAACATCATTTTCCACAAAGAAACCGGATTATCAGTGCATTATCCGACGGACTGTTCGTTATTGAAGCCGGCGAAAAAAGCGGATCCCTTATCACTGTAGAATATGCCCTTGAACACGGGAAGGATATTTTTGCCCTGCCCGGGAATATCAACTGTGAGAAAAGCAAAGGAACCAACCGCCTGATCAAAGAGGGAGCAAAAATGGTCCTTGAGACAAGAGACATTCTGGAAGAGCTTACCCAGTGGTCCTCTCTGGTATATAAGGGAGAGACAAAATCCCTTGAAAAGGAATTGAGTGAAGAGGAAATCAAGATTTATCAACTGCTGAAGAAAAAACCCATGGATGCTGACGAACTTTTCTATCATGGGGGGATATCCATTCAGCATTTAAATATGCTGATCTCTTCCCTGGAATTAAAAGGATATATTACCCGTCTGTCGGGAAAAACATTTACAGTGAATCGATAAATTGATATAATGTTAAAATTGAATCAATAGAGGAAATAATCAGTCGTTGACGGAGGTGTTTAGATTGGCAAAGTCGCTAGTAATCGTTGAGTCCCCTGCCAAAGCGAAAACCATTAAGAAGTTTTTAGGACGGAACTATATCATTGAAGCTTCAGTGGGGCATGTCATTGACTTGCCGAAAAGCAAACTGGGAGTGAACATTGAAAAAGATTTTGAACCTGAATATATTACTATCAGGGGAAAGGGCCCTGTTTTAAAGGAGCTGAGAAAGCAGGCGAAAAAAGCCTCGAAGGTCTATCTCGCCACTGACCCGGACCGGGAAGGTGAGGCAATCTCCTGGCATCTGGCCAAGGCCTTAAGCAAGGACCAGGAGAACATCAAACGCATCGAGTTTAATGAAATCACGAAAAATGCAGTAAAGAAAGCCATTAAGGAACCCCGTGAGATCAATGAAAATCTTGTGGATGCCCAACAGGCAAGGCGGGTTCTGGACCGTTTGGTGGGGTATAAAATCAGTCCCCTCCTCTGGCAGAAGATCCGAAAGGGATTAAGTGCAGGAAGGGTTCAGTCGGTGGCATCCAAGATGATTAAGGAACGGGAAGAGGAAATCAATGCTTTTGTAAAGGAAGAATACTGGTCCATTGAAGGGATTTTTCTGAAAGAGAAAAAGGAATCCTTTGAAGGAAAGTTCCATTCCGATCCTGAAGGAAAAAAAGAGTTGAAAAACAAGGATGAGGTGGACCGGGTTTTGAAGGCCGTGGACCAAAAGGATTTCGAGGTAACAAAGGTGAAAACCGGACAAAAACGACGAAGTCCTCAAAAACCCTTTACCACAAGCTCACTCCAGCAGGAAGCGTCCAATAAAATGGGCTTTTCCACAAAAAAGACCATGTCTTTAGCCCAGCAGCTCTATGAAGGGATTGACGTAAAGGGTGTGGGAACCGTGGGACTTGTAACGTATATCCGAACCGATTCCACAAGAATGTCCAAAGACGCGGCGGAAAGCATTGAATCCTTTATCAAGGAGGAGTATGGAGACAAGTATCTTGATGCAAAGGGAGGAAAGGCGTCAACCGTCAACAGGGGAGGCCAGGATGCCCATGAAGCCATTAGACCCACTGATGTGTTCCTTACCCCCTCAAAGGTGAAGGGATCGCTAAAGCGGGACCAATATCGACTCTATAAGATGATCTGGGAGCGGACTGTAGCCAGTAAAATGGAAAAAGCGCTCTTTAATACCTTAGCTGTGGATCTGGACTGTAAGGGGTATGTATTTACAGCCAGCGGATCTCAATTGATCTTTAAGGGATTTATGGAGGTCTACAGTTTTTCCACACTTTCCGAGGACACGATTCTTCCCGAGATGAAGGAAGGGGAAAAGGTGAAGGCCAAGGAAATGAAGGGAAACCAGCATTTTACCCAGCCTCCCGCAAGGTATACCGAAGCATCTCTGGTCAAAGCGATGGAAGAATTGGGAATCGGACGACCCAGCACCTACTCTCCCACAATCTCCACCATTTTAACAAGGGGATATGTGGAAAGGGATGGTCGTTATCTTGTTCCTACGGAACTTGGAGTGCTTGTGACGGAAACCCTGGATGAGTTTTTCTCTGAGATCATCGATGTGAATTTTACTGCAGAATTGGAAAACCGTCTGGACAAAGTTGAAGAGGGCACTGTTGAATGGAAGACAATTATAGGTGAATTTTATAAAGATTTTTCCAAGATGCTGGAAAATGCGGAAAAGCACATGGAAGAGATCCAGGTGGAGGAAAAAACCGGAGAAACCTGCGAAAAATGCGGTGGAGACATGATGATTAAATATGGTCGGTTCGGAAAGTTTATCGCCTGCTCCAATTATCCGGAATGTAAGAATACGAAACCCATTGTGGATAAAATCGGTGTAAAATGCCCCCAGTGTGAAAAGGGAGAGGTGATTAAGCGTCGATCCAAAAAAGGGCGTCTGTTTTACGGATGCGATCAGTTTCCCGAATGCAGGTTTGTTTCCTGGAATCCTCCGGTTAAAGAGCCCTGCCCGAAATGCGGGAGCCTGATGGTTCTCAAGAAGACAAAAAAAGAAGATAAGCATGAGTGTACCAATAAAGAATGCGGTCATACAGAAATCCTGAAGGAAGAATCATAAATTTTCTGGATTCTAGTTGTAAAAAATATAAGAGTATGTTACTATACAAACATAGTTCCATGGTTTTATAGTGCCCCAGTAGGGTATTTATTAATAACTGATGATTTAGAATCTTTATAATAGTAAATCAATCGAATAATCAAGGAGGAGAGTGTATGCCAAGTTCGCTATTAGTCAAAACAAGAAGGGTCAACAAAATCTTACAACAATCAGGAGAACATGCTGTTTCTTTTAATGAATTAAGCCGGATCCTAAGTGAAGTTCTGGACGCCAATGTCTATGTTGCCAGCTCAAAAGGAAAGGTGCTCGGAGTCAGTCTGATGGATTCTTCCGACTGCCCGATTATTACCGATGAGAAAACCGGTGAAAAGCGATTTCCCGAGGAATATAACGAGCAGCTGCTGAGCATCCAGGAAACAAAGCACAATATTACAAAGGATGAATTGCTGGAAATTTTCAAGTATGACGTGCAAAGCTACAATAAGCTTGTGACCATCGTTCCAATCAACGGAAGCGGTCAGAGACTGGGAACTTTGGTTCTTGCCAAAAATGAAGATGAGTTTAACGACGAGGATCTTGTAATGGGTGAGTATAGTGCCACCGTTGTCGGACTTGAGATTCTTCGGGCAAAGACTGATGAAATTGAAGACGAAGCCAGAAAGAAAGCCGTAGTACAAATGGCTGTAGGAACTCTTTCCTATTCAGAGCTGGAGGCGGTTGATCATATCTTTAAGGAATTGGACGGCAAAGAAGGATTACTGGTGGCAAGTAAAATCGCCGACCGTGTTGGAATTACCCGATCTGTGATTGTCAATGCTCTCCGGAAGTTTGAAAGTGCGGGAGTAATTGAGTCCCGATCCTTAGGAATGAAGGGAACTCATATTAAAATCTTAAACGACTGGTTGTTGGAAGAGCTACGAAACATAAAAAACCGATAAGCGGAAATGAGACTAAAGGGAACGGTGATAAGCCGGGCCCTTTTATATGCCCCGTCAAAAAATCGTTGCAGTGAAGGGGAATTTATGATAACATATGCTAGTGATAAAAACACACACTTTATGATTCCTTCGGAGGTGCTTCCAAGTGGAGTCCCGTGGGAAGAAGAGTAAAGTGGAGGAGAAAAACAATGGAGGTGCAGAGATGTCTGTAATATCAATGAAACAATTGTTGGAAGCCGGTGTGCATTTTGGACACCAGACACGAAGATGGAACCCCAAGATGGCGGAATACATCTTTACTGAAAGAAACGGAATCTACATTATCGATCTGCAAAAGACGGTGAAGAAGGTAGAGATCGCCTACAACCTGGTGCGGGACCTTGCAGCTGACGGAAAGAAAATTCTTTTTGTCGGAACCAAAAAGCAGGCCCAGGAAGCCATCGAACGGGAAGCAAAGCGTTGCGAAATGTTTTATGTGAACCAACGGTGGTTGGGTGGAATGATGACCAACTACAAAACCATCAAATTAAGAATCGACCGTCTTTACAAATTAGAAAAGATGGAAGAGGACGGAACCTTTGATGTACTTCCCAAAAAGGAAGTAATCCAATTACGTCATGAAATGGAACGATTGGAGAAATTCCTCGGCGGAATCAAGGGAATCAACGGAGTGCCTGATGCAATCTTCGTTATTGATCCCCGAAAAGAGAGAAACGCCATCAAGGAAGCTCAAAAGCTTGGAATTCCTGTAATTGCTGTTGTGGATACCAATTGTGATCCTGACGAAATCGACTATGTCATTCCCGGGAACGACGATGCAATCCGTGCAGTAAAACTTCTCACTGAAACCATTGCCAATGCAGTTTTGGAAGGGAAGCAGGGAGAACAGATAGAGGAAGAAGCATAAAAAAAGGAAACTCTATACAAAAAGGAAACTGAAAGGTAAGGGTATAAGGGTCAATTCCTTATGTCCTTACCTTCAATAATATAAGGAGGGTATTAAAAGATGAGTATCAGTGCGAAACTAGTAAAAGAATTACGAGATAAAACTGCAGCAGGAATGATGGATTGTAAAAAAGCCCTTGTTGAAACCAATGGAGACGTTGACAAAGCTGTGGACTACCTTCGGGAAAAAGGACTTTCCAAGGCAGCGAAAAAAGCGGGACGAATTGCTTCAGAGGGAATCGTTGAATCCTATATCCATGGAGGAAGAATCGGGGTTTTAGTGGAAGTGAATTCCGAGACGGACTTTGTTGCAAAAAATGAAGAGTTTCAAAACTTTGTAAAGGATGTTGCAATGCATATTGCAGCGGAAAATCCTCTCTATGTGCGAAAAGAGGAAGTTCCACTGGAAGTAGTGAACAAGGAAAAAGAAATTTTAACGAAGCAGGCACTGGAAGAAGGAAAGCCTGAAAAAATCGTTGAAAAAATGGTGGAAGGCCGAATCAGTAAATTCTATACGGAAATATGCCTTCTTGAGCAATCCTTCGTGAAGGATCCCGACAAAACCGTGGGAGAACTTCTTAATGAAAAAATTGCGAAGATCGGTGAGAACATGAACATCCGCCGATTTGCCCGATTCGAGGTTGGAGAGGGAATCGAGAAGAAGGAAGAAAATTTTGCTGAAGAAGTGGCAAGCCAGATAAAAAAATAAATTGATTATTCATCAAGAGAACACCCCTGTGTTCTCTTGATTTATATCAGCTCCTGGGATATAATTTTTTTGAGCTAAATTTCATTTGATAAAGGGATTTTGAGGGTTCTTATCGAAATTAATAGAATGGGGGAATTTGATGAAAGAGCCGGTGTATAAAAGGGTTCTGTTAAAGCTGAGTGGAGAGGCGCTTTCCGGACCCGAGGGTTTTGGAATTCATCAGGAGACCATCGACCGGATTGCCGAGGAAATAAGGAAGATCAATGACATGGGTGTAGAAACAGCCATTGTGGTCGGAGGCGGAAACTTCTGGAGAGGACGTACCGGGAAAGGAATGGACCGGGCAACAGCGGATTATATGGGAATGACAGCAACGGTCATTAACGCTTTGGCGCTACAGGATGCATTGGAGAATGCGGGAGTCATTACAAGAGTTCAAACCGCCATTGAAATGAGACAGATTGCCGAGCCTTATATCCGACGAAGAGCAATTCGACATTTGGAAAAAAAGCGGGTCGTGATTTTTGCTGCAGGGACCGGGAATCCATACTTCACCACTGACACCACTGCAGCCTTGAGAGCGGCTGAAATCGAAGCCGACGTAATTCTCTTGGCGAAAAATATTGATGCGGTCTACGACAGTGATCCGAAAGAAAACCCGGAAGCTAAGAAATTTGAGACTCTCAGCTATCTGGAAATTTTAAAAAGAGAGCTGAAGGTTATGGACACCACCGCCACCTCTCTTTGCATGGACAATAAAATCCCCATAAAAGTATTCGGCTTGGATGAACCCGGAAATATCATAAGAATCATTCTGGGAGAAAATCTGGGCACATACATCTATTAAGGAGGAAAGAACATGTATATTGATGTCCACAAGGAAATGGAAAAGAGCATGAAAAAAACCATTGAAGTCCTGAAAGATGATTTGAACACGGTACGGGCGGGAAGAGCAAACCCTGCAATGCTGGACAAAATCATGGTGGAGTATTATGGAACCATGACGCCGATTCGACAAGTCGCATCGGTGACCGCACCGGAGCCTCGACTGGTCAATGTACAACCCTATGATGCAACAGCTCTCCAAGCCATTGAAAAGGCCATTATCAGCTCGGATCTGGGTCTGAATCCCAGTAATGACGGAAAGATCATCCGGATCAACATCCCTCAACTGACGGAGGAGCGCAGAAAAGACCTGGTAAAGCTCGTCAAGAAAATTGCGGAGGAAGGAAAAGTTGCCATCCGAAACGAACGACGCAATGCCAATGATGACTTGAAGAAACTGGAAAAAAAGAAAGAGCTTACGGAGGATGACTTAAAGGAGGGTCTGGACAAGGTTCAGGAAATTACCGATAAGTACATCGAAGAAATCGACGAACTTGTGAAGAAAAAAGAAGCGGAAATCATGGAAGTATAAGGAAAAAACCCCCATTTTGGGGGTTTAAAACTAGGTGGGTGAATGCAATGAAGAAAATACCGGAGCACATCGCCATCATTATGGATGGAAACGGGCGATGGGCAGAGCGACAGAATAAAATGCGGGCCGTCGGCCATCGACAGGGGGTGGAGGCTCTCCGTTCCGTACTTGAAAAAGCCGATGAACTGGGAGTGGGCCACTTGACCGTCTATGCTTTTTCAACGGAAAACTGGGCCCGACCGAAAGCGGAAATTAAAGCACTGATGATGCTTTTATTGGAATATATCAAAAGCGAATCCAAGGCGCTTCATAAGAAAAATGTTCGAATTACTACCATTGGAGACCTGACGGCCTTTGATCAGAAAATTCAAAGGGAAATTGAGAAGGCAAAGGAGCTTACGGCAGGGAATACGGGTTTGAACTTTAATATTGCTCTCAATTACGGGGCAAGGGACGAGATTGCCCGGGGAATTAATGGGATTTTAGAGAAAGAGCGGCGGGGAGAACGGGGTGAAAATGCCAAGGTCACCGAAGAGGAAATCAGCCGTTCCCTCGATACGTGGGGAATGCCCGACCCGGATCTATTGATCCGCACCAGCGGAGAAATGCGTCTCAGCAACTTCCTCCTATGGCAGCTGGCCTATGGAGAAATGGTTTTTACTGAGGTTCTTTGGCCGGACTTTACAGGAGAACATCTGGTGGAAGCCATAGAAATTTACCAAAATCGTGATCGGCGATTTGGAAGCATTGAGTAAGGGGGCACCTATGGTTACACGGATAATTAGTGCGTTGGTCGGAGTACCGATTTTAATAGGAATACTGGTGATGGGGGGGCCTGTGTTGATCTCTGCCCTGGGTTTTGTTATGCTTATGGGGCTGAACGAGTTTTATCGGAGTCTGAAATCCGTTAAGATTTATCCGGTCCATCTTGTGGGCTATGGTTATGTTGCTCTATGGGCATTCGGATCCTTTATCGGGCAGGATTACCGTGTTATGGGAATCTATCTGGCCCTGGTCTTAACCACGGCAGTACTGCTGGGAAAAGAGGAAAGGAAGGTCATGGACGGGGTTTTCACCCTGTTCGGGATTTTTTATGTTGTGATCCTTCTCAGTTATATTGCACTCCTGGATCAGCACGATACTCCCTATGTGATCTGGCTTGTATTTATTATTGCTTTTGCCACCGACACCTTCGCATATTTCAGCGGAATGTTTTTTGGTAAGAATAAGCTCTGTCCCAGAGTGAGTCCGAAAAAAACCGTGGAGGGAGCCCTTGGCGGAATCGTTGGTACCATAGTGGTTTGCAGTCTTTTCGGAATAATTCTCTTTGACGGTACCACCGGACTGCTTTTCGCATTACTTGGCGGTGTTGGATCCATGGTGGCACAGATGGGGGATCTTATGGCATCGATGCTTAAGCGCTGGACAGGAATTAAAGATTTCGGGAAGATTATGCCGGGCCACGGAGGAGTGCTGGATCGATTTGACAGTATTCTTTTTGCCGGCCCCCTTGTGTATTATTTCGTAATCCTATTGGAAATTTAAGCAACAGGGAGATGAAAGCATGAAAACCATCGGAATTCTGGGTTCCACCGGATCCATCGGAGAACAGACTCTGGAAGTGGTGAGAAACCATCCCGGAGAGTATCGAATCTCCGCACTGGCGGTGATGGGGAACATTGATAAGCTGTATGAACAGATGATCGAATTTCAACCCTCGATCCTGGCGGTATATAAAGAGGATAAAGCGATAGAACTGAAAGAACGGATCATCGCCGGGAACATACCGAATCCCCCTGAGGTGTATCACGGACTTGAGGGATTAATTGCCATTGCCACATCAACCGGGAACAACCTGCTGGTGAATGCGGTTGTGGGAAGCGTGGGCCTGGTTCCCACCATCAAAGGGATTGAAGCGGGGAAGAACATCGCTCTCGCCAACAAGGAAACCCTGGTGGTTGCCGGAGAACTGGTGATGAAGAAAATCAAGGAGCATGGAGTGACCATGACTCCTATCGATAGCGAGCATTCTGCAATTTTCCAGTGCTTACAGGGAGAAGAGGGAAAGTCCCTGGATAAAATTATATTAACCGCATCGGGAGGCCCCTTTCGCACATGGAAAAAAGAGGACATTGAAAAGGCAACGTTTCGGGAAGCTTTAAAGCATCCGAACTGGAATATGGGGAGGAAAATTTCCATCGATTCAGCCACGATGATGAATAAAGGTCTCGAGGTGATCGAGGCAAAATGGTTGTTTGACGTGGAGGCGGATCGAATCGAAACCATCGTCCATCCCGAGAGCATCATCCATTCCATGGTTGAATTCCATGATACCTCGGTGATTGCCCAGATGGGGGTGCCGGATATGAAGGTGCCGATTCAATATGCCCTGTCCTTCCCGAAACGCTTAAAGGCAGAGTATGAAACCCTGGATTTACGAAAGGTGGCAGCACTTCATTTCGAGCAAACCGATCGTGATCGTTTCCCCTGCCTGCAACTGGCTTATGACGCCCTGGAGATCGGTGGGACAATGCCTGCGGTATTGAATGGTGCCAATGAGGTGTTGGTTGAGGCCTATTTGGAGGGAAAGATTTCTTTTTATGGAATTTCCGATGGGATCCGTCAAGCAATGGATGCCCATGAAGCTTTTCATTACACAACCATGGAGGAGATACTGGAAGTCGATCGCTGGAGTCGGGACTATGTAAGAAAGGCTTTAAAATAAGGAGGAAGCGACGTGCCATTTACAATTATTGCAGCATTAGTGGTATTAGGAATATTAATTATTGTCCATGAGCTGGGACACTTTATGGTGGCCAAAGCCCTGGACGTGAAAGTTTTGGAGTTTTCCATAGGAATGGGTCCGAAGATTTTTCAGGTAAAACGGGGTGAAACCGATTACTCTCTCCGGGGTCTGCCCCTGGGAGGCTATGTGAAAATGGAGGGGGAGGACGAGAAATCCGAAGATGACCGGAGTTTCAGCAAAAAACCCGTCCCAAGCCGGATTGCCGTCCTGTTTGCAGGATCCTTTATGAACTTCATTTTTGCCATTGTGGTGCTGACTGCCATATTTTTGAATATCGGAATGGTCACAACCGTGATTGATGATGTGACTCCCGGCTCACCGGCCTATGAAGCGGGAATTGAAGAAGGAGACGAAATTCGGGCCATCAACGGGGAGAGAACCACCACCTCGGGAACGGTGAACAGTGTAATCAACAGGAATGAGGAAGAGGTTGTGGTCACGGTTCTACGGGAAGGTGAAGAGTTGAATCTCACAATGATGCCGGAATTAGATGAAGAGCTGGAACGAAGAATGATTGGTGTCCGCTTTGCCGTGGAGCATTCCTTCGGTGCGGCCTTTCGGGGAAGCATCAGGGAAACCTTTGGAATCGTGAGGGAAATTTTCGGATTCCTCAGCCGGATTATTACGGGGGATGCTGATGTGTCCCGGGAGGTTGCGGGACCTGTGGGGATTGTAAGTATTGTGGGAGAAGCCACCCGGGCAGGATTTATCAACGTTGCCCTCCTCAGCGCATTTATCAGCGTGAACCTGGGGATTATGAACCTTCTGCCCATACCGGCACTGGACGGAAGCAGAATTCTCTTTGCCCTTATTGAAGCGGTGCGGGGAAAACCCATTGACCCGGAAAAAGAGGGAATGGTTCATTTAGTGGGATTTGGTTTACTGATGATTTTACTGGTGTTAATCACATACCAGGATATTCTGCGACTGTTTTAAAAAGGAGAGGACCCTATGAGGAAAAAAACGCGAAAGGTCTATTGCGGAGACCGTATCATCGGCGGGGATGCCCCTATTACGATACAGTCTATGACCACGACGGATACCAGAGATATAAAGAAAACCGTGAATGCCATCCATGACCTGGAAGATGCAGGATGTGAAATTGTACGGGTGGCGGTCCCGGATCTTGAGGCGGCAGAAGCTCTGGGAGAGATAAAAAAACAGATCGGAATTCCCCTGGTTGCCGATATTCACTTTGATTATCGTCTGGCCCTTGAGGCCATTGATCAGGGAGTGGATAAGCTTCGTCTGAACCCCGGGAATATCGGTGATGAGGACCGGGTGAGAAAAGTGGTGGGGAAAGCCAAGGAAAGAGGGATTCCCATCCGAATCGGTGTCAATGCCGGATCCATCTCTCCAAGAATGATGGAAAAATACGGAGGAATTAATGCCGATGCCATGGTGGAAAGTGCCATGGAGCATGTAGGAATTCTGGAAGCTTTGGATTTCCATGATATCGTCCTGTCCCTTAAGGCTCATGATGTCAACCTGACCCTGGAGGCCTGCGAAAAAATCAGCGGGCTGGTGGATTATCCCCTTCATCTTGGAATAACCGAAGCGGGAACCCCCTGGGGAGGAACCGTCAAATCCTCCGTGGGAATCGGAGCCATCCTGTTAAGGGGAATCGGAGATACCCTCAGAGTATCTATTACCGGAGACCCCAGAGAGGAAATCCGGGTGGGAAGAGAAATTCTAAAGGTGACAGGCCACCGGAAAAGCGGTTGCACATTGATTTCCTGCCCCACCTGCGGCCGCTGTCAGATTGATTTGATTACCCTTGCCACAAAGGTGGAAAAAGCCTTGGAAACCATCGATAAGCCCATTGAAGTGGCGATTATGGGATGTGCAGTAAATGGTCCCGGGGAAGCCAGGGGAGCGGACATCGGCATTGCCGGAGGAAAAGGATCGGCCCTTCTGTTTAAGAAGGGAGAAGTCATTCGTAAAATTCCGGAAAAGGACATTGAACGAATCCTGTTAGAGGAGATTGCCAAGCTTTAGAGGATTTAAAGGGGGAACATCATGGAAGGATACAGCTTAAAGACATTCTTTGAGAAACTGGGCCTTAAAGGGGAAGAATCCTTTGAGGACTATCAGGTGAAAAAAGTGGTGGTCCATTCGAAGAACCATGGGATGGACCTTTTTTTGGCGGGGAAACGGATTTCCCTTGAAGACCACCTCCAACTTCATCTCCATCAGATGAAGGAGAAGCTGAAACTGAAAAATGAGATCGGAATTCACTGGGAATACCTTGGAGAGAAGGAGAACCGGAAAAAACTGGTGGAGGACAACAAGGGAAATGTTCTAGCGCTGATCAAGCGAAGCATTCCCTTCTGCAAGGAAATTATAGAGGAGGAGAGGGTGAACCTTCGGGTGAAAGGGGAAAAGGTGGAGGTGTCCATCGGTGACCCTCTTATCTATGAGAAGGCCAATGAACGGAAACTCTCCGCCACCTTGACGGAGTTTTTCCGAAATGTTCTCGGAACCTCTCTCAGCTGCGAGATTACCTGTCCAAATCAGGGCTTTGACATGATGCAGTATCAGGAAAGCATGCAGCTTGAACAGGAAAAAATGATCCGGGAGCTTGAGGAGAAGGAACGGGAAGAGGCGAAAAATCCGGTGAAGGCCGTGAAAACCCGGAAGCAAAATGGAAGAGGGTCAAAGGCTCCCATGGGAAAAAATGTGGTTCTCGGCAAGGGTGTACCCAGAACCCTGGAATTTATGAAACTGAAAGATCTTAACGAGGCCACAGATCAGGTGGTGATCGACGTGGATGTCTTCAGTTTTGACTATAAGGATCTGAAGAGCGGTCGAAAGGTGTACATTCTTCAGACCACAGATTATACCAACTCCATCACAGTGAAATTTTTTGAAGGAAGAAATACCGGGACCCCTCCAGAGGAAATGATCGGGAAGGGAAGTGCTCTTCTGATTAAGGGAGACCTGGTTATGGATCAGTTCTTGAAGGAAAACATCATTATGGCAAAGGATATCGAGATGATCCAAAGGACTCCGAAGAAGGATGAATCGAAGGATAAGCGGGTGGAGCTTCACCTTCATACCCAGATGTCTTCCATGGACGGCATGACCAATATCTCGAGAATCGTTGAGCGGGCCGCTGAATGGGGACATAAGGCGATTGCTCTGACGGACCATGGAGTTCTCCAGGGATTCCCTGAGGCCATGCAGGCATCAAAAGAGCATGGAATCAAAATCCTTTATGGAATGGAAGGGTATGTGATTAATGACGAGGAACCTCTTGTGGAGGGTCCCGAGGACTTTCATCTGGACGGTGAGTTTGTGGTGTTCGACCTTGAGACCACCGGTCTTTCCAGCAACAATGAAGGAATTACCGAAATTGCAGGAGTGAAAATCAAGGGGGGGGAAATTACGGAAACCTACTCCACCTTCGTGAACCCGGAAAAGCCTATTCCTATAAAGATTACGGAGCTTACGGGGATCACCAATGATATGGTAAAGAATGAACGGCCGATCAGAGAAGTATTGCCGGAGTTCCTCTCCTTTGCCGACGGGTGTTGTCTGGTGGCTCATAATGCGGATTTTGACATGGGATTTATCCGTGCGAAGGCCAAGCAAAGCGGACGTGCCGTAAACAATCCTGTGGCGGATACGCTGAAATTCTCCCGGGTGCTCCTGAAGAATCTCCGGCGTCATAAACTGAATCTTGTGGCCAAGCATTTTGAGATTTCCCTGGAAAACCATCACAGGGCCATTGATGATGCCATGGCCACGGCAAAGATCTTTCTTCGTTTCAGAGAAATGCTGAAGGAAGAGGGTCTTGCAACTTTCAAGGAAATCAATGAGACCCTGGGGAAAAAGAGGGAGAATAAAAGTCTTTATTCTTATCATATTCTGCTTCTTGCCAAAAATCAGAGAGGATTGAAGAATCTGTATCAGCTGGTTTCCGCCTCTCATATGGAATACTTTTATAAGAAACCAAGAATTCCCAAGAGTCTTCTGCGAAAGCACCGGGAGGGGCTCATTATCGGAACCGCCTGTGAGGCGGGAGAGCTATATCAGGGGATTCTGAAAAATCTCCCCGACGAGAAGCTTCACCCCATCCTGGAGGACTATGATTTCTTTGAAATACAGCCCCTGGAAAATAACGGATTTCTCGTGAATAAGGGGCGGTTAAAGTCCAGGGAGGATCTGATTTCCATTAATCGGAGGATTGTGGATCTTGGAGAAAAACTGGGGAAACCAGTGGTAGCAACGGGGGATGTTCATTTTCTCAACAAAGAGGATGAAATCTTCCGGCGGATTCTGATGACGGGTCAGGGCTTTGACGATGCTGATGATCAGGCGCCACTGTACTTAAAAACCACGGAGGAGATGCTGGAAGCCTTTTCCTATCTTCCCGAAGAGAAGGCCAGGGAAGTGGTCATTGAGAACTCCAACCGGATTGCCGACAGCATTGAGTTAATCAAGCCGATTCCTGACGGTACATTCCCTCCCACCATCGAAGGGTCGGAGGAAACCCTGCGGGAGATGTGCAATGAAAAAGCGAAACGAATCTACGGAGATCCCATACCGAAGCTTGTGAACGATCGTTTGAATCAGGAGCTCAACTCAATTATTTCCAACGGGTACGCTGTCCTCTATGTGATCAGCCAGAAACTGGTGGCTAAATCTCTGGAAGACGGATATCTGGTTGGATCCCGGGGATCGGTGGGATCCTCCTTTGCAGCAACAATGAGTGATATTACCGAAGTGAATCCCCTGCCTCCCCATTATGTCTGTGGGGAGTGTAAGTACTCGGAGTTTATTACCGACGGCTCCTACCAATCGGGCTTTGACCTTCCCGACAGGGAATGCCCCCGGTGTGGAGCCTCCTTTACCAAGGAAGGTCATGACATTCCCTTTGAAGTTTTCTTAGGCTTTGAAGGGGACAAGGAGCCGGATATTGATCTCAATTTTGCCGGGGAATACCAAAGCAAGGCCCATCAATATACCGAGGAACTCTTTGGGGAAGGCAAGGTCTTTCGGGCGGGAACCATCGGGACGATTGCCGACAAAACCGCCTACGGCTTTATCAAAAAATACATTGAAGAAAAGGGAATCCACTCCAACCGGGCGGAAATCAATCGACTGGTCAACGGGTGCACCGGAGTGAAGCGAACTTCGGGACAGCATCCGGGAGGGGTCATGATTGTGCCGGAGGAAAAGGATATTCATGATTTCTGCCCCATTCAGTATCCCGCCAACGACCCGAAGTCCGGAGTTGTCACCACACACTTCGACTATAATGCCATCAGTGGGCGGCTCTTGAAGCTGGATATTCTCGGTCACGATGTCCCAACCATCATTAAGATGCTGGAGGACTTTACGGGAACCGATGCCCAGAAATGGCCGCTGGATGATGAAAAAACCTTAAAGCTCTTTACCAGTACGGAAACCATCGGGGTGGATCCCGAGGATTTGGGTTGTCCTGTGGGAACTCTGGGGATTCCCGAGTTCGGAACGAAGTTTGTTCGACAGATGCTTATGGACACCCGGCCCACCACCTTTGGTGAACTGGTTCGAATCAGTGGTCTGTCCCATGGAACTGATGTCTGGCTCAACAATGCCCAGGAGCTGGTCCGTAATCAGGTGGTGGAATTAAAGGACGTGATTTCCACCCGGGACGACATTATGAACTATCTGATTTTAAAAGGACTGCCTCCCATAAACTCCTTTAAGATCATGGAAAAGGTGCGGAAAGGAAAGGGCGTCACAGAGGATGAGGAAGCGCTGATGAAGGAAAACGGCGTGCCGGAATGGTACATCGACTCCTGTAAGAAGATCAAGTACATGTTTCCCAAGGCCCATGCGGCGGCCTATGTGATGATGTCCTTCAGGATTGCCTGCTACAAGGTGTATCATCCTGAAGCCTTTTATGCCACCTACTTTACCACGAAGGCCGAGGATTTCGATGTGAATATCGTGCTGAAGGGGACTGATGCCATCAGAGAGAAGATCAAAGAGATGGAGTCCCTCGGAAACGGTGCCACCGCCAAGGAGAAAAATCAGTTGACGGTACTGGAGGTTGCATTGGAAATGTCCCTTCGGGGAATCAAGCTCCTTTCCGTAGATCTTTATGGATCCGATTCCGACCGGTTTATGATCCGGGACGGAAAACTTCTGCCGCCGCTGAAATCCCTCCAGGGAGTGGGGGAAAATGCGGCGAAGAACATCGTCGACGGACGGGAAAAGGGGGAATTCCTTTCGATCCAGGACTTTGTGCAGAAGACCAAGGTGTCCAAAACCGTGGTTGAGGCACTGAAGGAAAACGGATGCATTCCCGATCTCCCCGAGACCAATCAATTGTCCCTCTTTTAGCTTGTATTTGGGGGTTTCATGTGATATAATAGCGATAAACATAATTCTTGACGGTGAAAGAGTGGGAGCAACTTACCCACTCTTTCCTGTTTAATTGAGGAATTAAAGGAGGAGGAACTATTTGAAACGCAAAGAAGTGGAACAGAGGGTTGAGACGATGATCAATTCACTAATGGAGCCCGGAAGGTATGAGCTGGTTGATGTGGAATTTGCTAAGGAAGGACCTCATCGCTACCTTCGTATTTTCATGGATAAAGAAGGGGGACTGACACTGGAGGATTGTCAGAAAATCAGTGAAATCCTTAGTGAACCTCTGGATCGCGAGGATTTTATCGATGAAGCTTATTTTCTCGAGATCTCCTCTCCGGGACTGGATCGGCCCATCAAAAAAGATGAGGATTATCATCGATTTTCCGGAGAAAACATCGAGGTCAAGCTCTATGAGGCCCTGGACGGAATAAAAACTTTCGAAGGGGAATTAATCAGTTTGAAAGACGGAGTTGTCACCCTGAAGCTTCATAATGATGAACTTGTGGAAATTGAAAGGGAAAAAATCGCTAATGCAAAATTAGCAGTAATCGTGTAAAGGGGGGAAAAGAATGAAGTTGGATTTTATTAATGCATTGGAAGATATTCAGCGGGAAAAAGGAGTCTCCAAGGAAATTCTCCTGGAGGCCATTGAAGCCGCACTGATCTCCAGTTATAAGCGAAACTTCGGATCCAATCAGAATGTTCGGGTGGAAATCGATGAGGTTACAGGTGAAGTCAAGGTATTGGCACAAAAAACCGTTGTGGAGGAAGTGGAGGATCCGATCCAGGAAATCTCCCTGGAGGAGGCAAAGGATCGGGATCGAAAGTACGAGCTGGAAGATATTGTGGAAGAAGAGGTAACACCGAGAAACTTCGGACGGATTGCCGCCCAAACTGCAAAGCAGGTAGTGGTGCAGAGGATTCGGGAAGCGGAGCGGGGTGTGGTATTCGAGGAGTACGTTAACCGTTCTTCCGAAATTATCACAGGAACCGTATCCCGGGTGTCAAAAGGTCTGGTGTTTGTGGATCTGGGAAAAACCGAAGGGATGCTTGAGCCTTCGGAGCAGGTTCCAAACGAAACCTATGTCCATAATCAGAGAATGAAGGCCTATATTCTTGATGTGAAGCGTACATCCAAGGGACCGCAAATTTACTTATCCAGAAGTCATCCCGGTCTTGTAAAGCGCCTCTTTGAACTGGAGGTGCCGGAGATTCATGAGGGAACTGTGGAAATTATAGGAATATCCCGGGAAGCGGGACACCGCTCCAAGCTTGCAGTTCGATCCCTTGATGAAAACGTGGATCCTGTGGGAGCCTGTGTAGGTCATAAGGGAAGCCGTGTTCAGCGGATTGTGGAGGAACTCAACGGGGAAAAGATGGATATTATCAAATACAGCGATGTTCCTGAGGAATTTATTTCCGAAGCATTGAATCCCTCCAAGGTGGTATCGGTTCATACCAACCCCGACGGAAAAAGTGCACGGGTGGTCGTTCCCGACTATCAGCTCTCTCTTGCAATCGGTAAGGAGGGGCAGAATGCCCGTCTTGCAGCAAAGCTGACGGGATGGAAAATTGACATTAAGAGTGAGACCCAATATAAGGAAATGGGATCTCCCGGAGCGCTTTCCCCGAAACCTGCGGAAGAAGCTGCAGTGGAGAAACCCCAGGAAGAGCCTGCTGAGAATGAGGTAAAGGTTCAGGAACCGGAGATCTCTCAGGAATCCGATGAGAAAACTGAGGAGTAAGAAGGGGTGATTCGATGAAAAAACGGAAAGTTCCTTTGCGAAAATGTGTAGGCTGCGGAGAGCAGAAGGAAAAACGGGATCTGGTCCGGATGGTCTGCAACAGGGAGGGAGAAATCTCTCTGGACAGAACGGGAAAAATCCCCGGTCGGGGAGCCTATTTCTGTAACCGGAAAAGCTGTCTGGAAGCGGCAATGAAAAATCGCGGACTTCACCGTTCCTTTAAACGGGAGGTCCCCAAGGAAGTCTATGAAGGACTTTTAAAGGAGATCAGTGAAGATGAACAAAAATAAGCCTGTCATCGGCCTCCTGGGTATTGCCATGAAGGCCGGGAAAGTGGTTTCGGGAGAGGAAGGCACCTTAAAGTCCATCAAAGGGGGAAAGGTTTACTTGACCCTGATTGCCGGGGACAGTTCTGAAAACACGAAAAAAAAGTTTGCTGATAAATGCAATTATCGAGGGGTTCCCTACCGTACCGTTATGACGAAGGGTCAGCTGGGGGATGCCATTGGAAAAGAAACTAGGGCTGTTGTAGGAATTTTGGATCCAAACCTTGCCAAACGAATGATTGAGTTGATCGATCCCAGTCACTAGCCTAATTTTAGGGGGTGTATGATTTGTCAAAGATCAGAGTATACGAATTAGCGAAAAAATTGAATCTCAGCTCCAAGGAAACGATGAAAAAGCTCGAGGAGCTCTCCATCAGCGTAAATTCCCATATGAGCAGCATTGAGGAAGAAGACGTGAAAATTGTGGAGGAACTGCTGTTAGGCGGTCAAGAAAAAAAAGAGAAAGAAAAAAAGGAAACACCGAAAAAGGAAGTACCGAAAAAGGAAGTACCGAAAAAGGAAGAAAAGAAGAGTAAAAAGAAATCAAAGGATCAGGAAGAGAAGAAATCCCCGGAGAAAAAGGATGAATCCTCCAAATCCAAAAAAAAGAGTAAGAAAAAAACCAAGCAAAGCAAAAAGAACAAAGAAGGACAGCTTGAGGCTCAACAGGAAGAAGAGGTGGATGGTATCATCCAAATAGAAGAGAAGATCCTGGTAAAGGATTTTGCAGAAAAAATCGACAAGTCCCCAAACGAAGTGATTATGAAGCTGGTTCAGCTGGGAATCATGGCGGCAATCAACCAGGAGATCGATTATGATACCGCAGAGGTCATTGCGGAGGAGTACGGAATTGAAGTTGAAAAAATCGAAGAAGTTGAAGAAGATCCCGAGGAGTTGCTGGAGTTTGAAGTGGAAGAGGACAAGCCCGAAGATCTGAGGTTCAGAGCTCCTGTTGTCAGTGTCATGGGACACGTTGACCACGGGAAAACCTCACTGCTGGATGCAATTCGTAAAACGAAGCATGTGGATTCCGAGGCTGGAGGAATCACTCAGCATATCGGTGCTTCAGAGGTTGAAATCAACGATCAGAAAATTGTCTTTCTGGATACTCCCGGTCATGAGGCGTTCACCTCCATGCGGGCCCGGGGAGCCAAAGCCACGGATATTGCCATTCTTGTAGTTGCCGCCGATGACGGCGTCATGCCTCAGACCGTTGAGGCGATCAACCATGCCAGGGCAGCGGAAATTCCAATGATCGTTGCCATCAACAAGATCGACAAGCCGGGAGCCAATCCCGACCGCGTAAAGCAGGAGCTGACCGAGCAGAATGTGGTCATTGAGGACTGGGGTGGAGATGTTATTGCCGTAGAAGTCTCGGCGATCACGGGAGAGAATATTGATCAGCTTCTGGAAATGATTCTGCTGGTTGCGGAAATGGAGGAGCTGAAGGCGAATCCCAACCGTAAGGCCCAGGGAGTTGTGATTGAAGCAAACCTTGATAAAGGAAAAGGCCCGGTTGCCACGGTCCTTGTAAAGAACGGAACCTTAACCATCGGAGACAACGTGGTTGTAGGCCTTGCCTCAGGGAAAATACGGGCTATGGTCAACGATCTTGGAAAGCGTCTTAAAAAGGCGGGCCCTTCAACGGCCGTGGAGATTACCGGACTGTCGGAAGTTCCAAGTGCAGGAGACAAACTCTATGTGGTGGAAGATGAAAAAACCGCTAGAACCATTGCCACAAAGCGTCAAAACAAAGTTAAGGAAGATAAAGTGAAAACCGATAAACGAATCTCTCTGGATGATCTTTACGAGCAGATGAAGCAAGGGAAGTTAAAAGAGCTGAACATTATCGTCAAGGCCGATGTTCAGGGATCCGTAGAAGCGGTAAAGCAGTCCTTAAGCAAACTGACCAATGAGGAAGTATCCATCAAGCCGATCCATGGCGGTGTGGGAGCGATCACGGAAACCGACGTTATGCTGGCCTCCGCCTCCAATGCCATTATTATCGGATTCAACGTACGACCCACCTCCTCTGCCAGTGCCATTGCTAAGAAGGAGGAAGTGGACCTTCGAACCTACCGGATTATCTACAATGCCATTGAAGATATTGAAGCCGCTATGGAAGGAATGCTGGATCCGGAGTTCCAGGAAGTGGATCTCGGAAAAGCGGAAGTGCGGGCAACCTTCAAGGTACCCAATGCGGGAATGGTTGCAGGATGTTATGTGAAGGAAGGAAAGGTCACAAGAAACTCGAAAATCCGTCTGGTTCGGGACGGGATTGTGATTCATGAAGGGGAAATCGACTCCCTGAGACGATTCAAAGACGATGCCAAGGAAGTCTTGACCGGCTTCGAATGCGGAATCGGTCTTGAAAACTTTAACGACGTGAAAGAAGGAGACGTAATTGAAACCTACGTCATCGAAGAAGTGGAACGAAAGGCGAAGAAGTAGAAGACATCAGGGGGCCCAGCGGTCCCCTCTTGGGTTTTTACAGTTTTTCAGAGAAAAAGAAAGGATGATTTCCATGGCCTATGCAAGAGTTCAACGATTACGGGAAGAAATCAAAAAGATTGCCAGTCACATTATCCGAAATGAGTTAAGGGATCCTCGGATTGCCCCCATCACCAGTGTGACGGAAGTGGATGTCACCAGGGATCTGCGTTATGCCACAATATTTATCAGCGTTCTGGGTAATGAAGAGGAAAAGAAAAATACTCTGGAAGCCCTTGAACACTCCCGGGGTCTTCTCAGGAAGGAAATCGGGAAGAAGATCAGTGTGCGCTATACTCCGGAAATGCTGATTAAGATGGATGAGTCCATTGAAAAAGGTGTGGAGATGCATCAAAAAATTAATGAAGTGGTGAAAAAGGACAAGGAAAACAGAAATCAGGATGAGGATTCAAATGATTAATCAGGTAATGGAAGCCATTAAATCGAGTAAAACCATCGGGGTGATTGCCCATAAAAGTCCCGACGGAGACAGCCTGGGATCCGCAATAGGTCTTTATCATGTCCTTAAGGAGATCCATGGGGACGTAAAGGTGTTTCGGAATGATGAGATTCCCCCAAAGTATCGGTTTCTCGATGAATCGGAAGAAATGACTCCCTATAAACCGGAAAAAGAAGAGGTTCTGGATCTCCTCTTTGTTCTGGACTGCGGTCATCCCGCCCGCCTTGTGGAAGGCAGAAGGATTCTCGATGAGGCGATAAAAGTGATCAATATTGATCATCACATGAACAATCCTCATTTCGGAGACATCAACATCATCGACGTGGAGATCTCCTCCACTTGTGAACTGATTTATGATCTTGTGAAATCCTTGGGAATTCCCGTTAACCAAGCTGCGGCCACCGCCTTTTATACCGGGATGGTCACTGATACGGGAAGCTTCAAATACAGCAATACAAACCCGAAAACCCTCCGGGTGGCTGCGGAAATCCTTGCCCTCGGGGTGGATAAGGAGCGGATCTACCGGGAGGTCTATCAGAACCGGAGATTAAATGAGGTTCGACTTCTCGGAGAGGTGCTCAACACCATCGAACCGAAGTTTGGCGGGAATCTTGCCTTCGCAGTGCTCAGCCGGGAAAAAATGAAGAAGTACGGACTGGGAATTCAGGATCTGGATGAACTGATCGAATTTATCCGGGACATCGAAGGGGTGGAGGTTTCCGTTGTTCTCAAGGAGAAAGAGGACGGAGGGACGAAAATCGGTCTTCGATCCAAAGGAAAATACAAAGTGAATGAAATTGCGAAGAAAATGGGAGGGGGAGGTCACGAAATGGCGGCAGGCGCCAGCGTTGACTCAAGTCTTTCCCTGACCGAGAAGAACCTACTGCTGCTCTTTCAGGATTTTTTTCAGTAAGGAGGGAGAGTCATGGACGGAATTATCAATGTGATCAAACCCAAGGGCATCTCCTCCCATGATGTGGTGTATAAGCTTCGAAAAAAGCTCGGGATGAAAAAAGTGGGACATACGGGAACCCTTGATCCTGAAGCATCGGGAGTCCTTCCCATCTGCCTGGGAAAAGGAACCAAAGTTGCGGGTTTTCTCCTGGAGAAGGAAAAGGGGTATGTGGGAAAATGCCGTCTTGGTATTACCACCGACACCCAGGATCTTCAGGGAAAAATTCTTTATGAAAGGCCGGGGAATCCTACAGAGGAGGAAATCAGGCAGGCTCTTCTCACCTTTACTCCCGGCTATGATCAGATACCCCCTATGTACTCAGCCCTGAAGTACAAGGGACGGAAGCTTTATGAGTATGCAAGAGAGGGTATCGAGGTACCCAGAGAACCGCGCTTTGTACGATTTGAAATACTGGAGATCGTGGTTTATGATCAAGAGGAGCGGGAAATCACTCTGGAGATTGTATGCTCCAAGGGAACCTACATACGAACCCTTTGTCACGATCTTGGAGATGCCCTTGGAGTGGGAGGTGCCATGTCGGACCTTCACCGCACAAAGTCAGGGCCTTTCACCCAGGAAAATGCCGCGCATCTTGAGGATTTACTGAAGATGGAGAGAGGGGAGATTGAAGAGCGTCTGTTGCCTATTGATTACCCTCTTGCCCATCTTCCGCGCTTCCCGATTGAAGGGGAGAGAAACCGGAGACTTGCGGAAAACGGAAACAAACCGGAATTGACCGAAGACCAACTGAAAACCCTGGAGACGCTCTACGAACCGGATCAGCTCTTCCGTCTTTATCTCGATGAAAAAATCATCGGAATCGGAAAAGTGGATCAGAAGGAACGGGAAGAGCCCGGCGGGAAAATGCGTTTCCAAAAAGTTTTTTAAACGAATGAGGGATGCCCATGAAAATCATTAAACTGGATAAATGCTTTGATCCCAAGGGTCATCGTGGAGTGGCTCTTGGAAACTTTGACGGAGTGCACCTGGGACATCAGCAGCTTTTGAAGGCATTGATTGAAAAGAGCCGGGAGATGAATCTCTGCCCCGTTGTGTACACCTTTTCCAATCACCCCCGACAGCTGGAGGGAAAAAGCCGATTAAAGGAAATTACCGGGATTAATAAAAAAACCGAACTTTTTCAGGAGGCAGGGGTAAAAGAATTGATTTTAAGCCCCTTTGACGAGACAATGAAAACCATGGAACCGGAAGACTTTGTCCGGAGGATTATCCTCGGGGAACTGGGCTGCCGACTGGTGGTGGTGGGCTTCGATTACCGCTTCGGCCGAAAGGCCAAGGGAGACGTGGATCTTCTTCAGAAATTGGGAAAGGAATGGGGATTTGAGGTCATCGTAATTCCCCCTTTCAAACTCGATGGTGAGAAGGTCAGTTCCTCTCTGATCCGAAGAGTGATCGAAATAGGAGAGGTTCATGAACTGCCCCGGTACCTGGGCCGTCATTACAGCATCATGGGACCGGTGATTTACGGAAAGGGCCTTGGAGGAAGCATCGGGTATCCCACAGCCAACATCAAGATCCAGAAACATCTCATTTTGCCGGCGAAGGGAGTCTATGTCACCCTGTCCAAGGTGGAAGGCGCTTGTCATAAAAGCATTACATCCGTAGGTCATATGCCGAAGTTCAATAAGCAGTCTGCCCAGGTGGAATCTTTTCTCTTTAATTATGAGGGAGATCTCTATCACAGAAGCATTGAAACCTTTTTCATTCAAAAGCTGAGGGATCAGTTAACCTTTGAGAATCCCGGAGAGCTTCGGGAACAGATTAAAAAGGATATTGACCAGGCAAAATCACATTTACAATCGATAAAAGGTATGGTACACTGTTAAAGTACCATTTGGAACCCCTTCTCAGTAACTCGACAACTCCGGCGATTACTTGGATCGGGGGGATTAAAATTAAAGGAGGTGCAACAATGGAAAAGGAAAGAAAGAATGCAATTATCAGCGAGTACAAAGTTCACGAAAGTGACACAGGATCCGCAGAGGTGCAAATTGCTCTGCTTACTGAACGAATCAACCACTTAAACGAGCATTTGAAAAGCCACAAGAAAGACCATCACTCTCGACGGGGTCTTTTGAAAATGGTCGGTAAAAGAAGAAATCTTCTGAACTACCTTCGAAGCAAAAACATCGATAAGTACAGAGAGATTCTTACGAAGCTAAACCTAAGAAAATAATCAGTACAACATTGGAGCGGGGAGTCATACCCGCTCTGTTTTTTTGGTGAAATCCTCGAAAGAATCGGGTTACATATAGACAACGTCCCGATTTATCGATAGAATAGAAGAAGATAAAAAAAGAAGAGAAAAGAAGAGAAAAGAAGAGAAGAGAGAGGAGACGAACACATTTATGAAAATTTATGAAATGGAACTTGGAGGGAAGCCTCTAATCATTGAAACAGGAAGAATTGCTCAATTGGCAAACGGATCCTGCTTCGTCAAGTATGGAGGAACCTCTGTGTTGGTTACAGCAACAGCATCAAAGGAGCCACGGGAGGGAATGGACTTTTTCCCTTTAAGTGTGGATTATGAAGAGAGAATGTACTCCGTAGGGAAAATCCCCGGAGGATTTATAAAGCGGGAAGGACGACCCACAGAGAACGCAGTGCTAACCTGCCGATTAATTGACCGACCCATCCGACCTCTGTTTCCCGAAGGGTATAGAAACAGTGTTCAGGTTGTTGCAACGGTCATGTCTGTAGATAAGGAATGTTCCCCTGAGATTGCTGCAATGATCGGAACCTCTGTGTCACTATCCATCTCCGATATCCCCTTTGAGGGACCGATCGGTGGAGTAAAATTAGGATTAATCGATGGTGAATACATCGTAAACCCCAGCGAATTCCAATTAGAAGAAAGCTTAATCGACCTGACTGTAGCGGGAACCAAGGACGCGGTAATGATGCTTGAAGCGGGAGCCAATGAAGCAACGGAAGAGACTGTTCTCGATGCCATTGTCTATGCCCATGAGGAAATCAAAAAAATTGTGACCTTTGTGGAAGGAATCGTTGAGGAAATCGGCAAGCCTAAGATGGAAGTGAAAATTCACCAGATTCCCGATGAGCTTCGCCGGGAAGTGGAAGACTTCGGTGCCGAAAAAATCAAGACCGCTATTAAAACCTTCGATAAGCAGGAACGGATGGAGAAGGTTGGAGAAGCAAAGAAGGAAGCAAAAGACCATTTTGAAGGGAAATATACTGAGCATGAAAATCTTGGTCAGATCATGAAGGATGTTTCGGCGATCCTGAAGGATGTCGAGAAGCATAATCTTCGACAAATGGTGGTTCATGAGGGAGTTCGTCCCGATGACCGGAAAACTGACGAAATCCGTCCGATCACCTGTGATGTGGGACTTCTGCCGAGAACCCACGGATCAGGACTATTCACCCGGGGTCAAACCCAGGTTCTTACTGCAGCGACCCTTGGTGCTGTCGGGGAAGTACAGATTATCGACGGTTTGGGAATTGAAGAATCCCGACGATATATGCATCATTACAATTTCCCGCCATACAGTGTAGGGGAAACCGGATTTATGCGCGGTCCCGGACGACGGGAGATCGGACACGGAGCTCTTGCTCAAAGAGCATTAGAGCCTATGCTCCCCACAAAGGATGAATTTCCTTATACCCTTCGATTGGTTTCCGAGGTTGTGGCATCCAACGGATCCACTTCCCAGGCAAGTGTATGCGGAAGCACCCTGGCCCTTCTTGATGCGGGAGTTCCTGTGAAGAAGATGGTTGCGGGAATCGCCATGGGATTGATGAAGGAAGATGACAAAGTGGCAGTTCTTTCCGATATTCAGGGAATGGAAGACTTCCTTGGAGACATGGACTTTAAGGTTGCGGGAACCGACGACGGAATCACTGCAATTCAAATGGACATGAAGATTGCGGGAATCGGTCGGGACATTATGAAGGAAGCCCTGGAGCAGGCACGAATCGGTCGGCTTCATATTCTGGGCGAGATGAGAAAAGTCATCTCCGAACCCAGACCGGAGCTTTCACCTTATGCACCGCGTATCCTGCAAATGAAAATTCATCCCGACAAGATCCGGGAGGTCATCGGAGCCGGAGGGAAAGTCATCAACAAGATCGTTGACGAGACCGGCGTAAAGATCGACATCGAAGATGACGGAACGATTTTTATCGCTGCAGAATCCGGAGAAGCCGGGCAAAAAGCGATCGAAATGATTGAAACCATCATCAAGGATCCCGAACTGGGAGAGGTTTACAACGGAAAGGTAATCAAGGTCATGAACTTTGGAGCCTTTATGGAAATTCTTCCAGGGAAAGAAGGACTGCTTCACGTGTCCAACATCGCCCACGAGAGAATCAACAAAGTGGAGGATGTCTTAAAGCCGGGAGACGAAATGGAAGTCAAGGTGACGGAAATCGATCCGAAAACCGGCAAGATCGGACTGTCCAGAAAAGCTCTTCTAAAAAAAGACCGAAAACCCTCAGATAAAAAATAAAAACTGTGGTACAATAAGAAGAGAATCAATCAATTAAAAACATAAAGGAAAAAACATAAACCTAAGGTTTATGTTTTTTTCACGATAGTGGAAAACAACGGACGAGGTGATGACGATGGCAGCGAAAAAAGGAAAAAGCACATCCAAAAGAAAGCCAAAGGAAAGGGTCAAGTACCGGGGAGAGGTCCGGGGAATTATTCTCATTGCCCTGGGTCTTCTTCTGATGATTACTCTGATGGGAATGGGGGGAGCCTTCGGCCGAGTGGTCAGTTTTACGGTAAAGGGACTCTTTTCCAATCTTTCCTATCTTCTTCCCGTCGTTCTTATGGTGGTGGGAGTGATTTCCTTTATCAAGGAGGAAGCCCTGGGAAAGCGGAAAAACCTTTTCTTTTACGGAATGGTTTTTCTTGTTGTGATCATTCTGCGGTCCCTCCTGGATCAGGAGCTGCTTTTGGATTATGGACGGCGATGGTCTGATCATACTTTGTGGGAACAGCTGAGAAATTACTTTACCCTTGGAACAGAGGGAGTAGGAAGCGGAATTATCGGTATGACTCTCAGTCTTGCCCTTGCCAATCTTTTCGGTGTGATAGGAACCTTAATTATCACCTTGACCGCTCTTTTGATCGGGACCATGATCTATAGCGAAATTTCCCTGGGGAAAATCCTCGGAGCCTGGGCAAGAGGTATTCGACGATGGGTAAAAGGAATCAGTGAAGGGCGAAAACGGAAAAAACAGGCCAAAGCCCTGGCAAAGGAAAGAAAGCGGAAGGAACAGGAAGCCCTCGGAGAAAAAGAGGAAGAGCGTGAAAATGAATCGAAGGACATCAGAGAAGAACCCCTGCCCGGTCAACGGACCTGGAATTATGAGAATCCCTGGGATGAGGAACGTGAAATTCTGCGGAGAGATCAGAAAGAGGGATCCGAAGGAAATCGGGAATCCCCGGAATCCGGTGGAAAAGGGCTTCCTGAATATGCATTCAGTTCCGACTACTATAGAGAGCAGGGAACCGGCTCCAGGGGATTACAGGAAAAACGGTGCGACGAGACCGGAAAAGGTCTCGAGGAGGAACCCCCTTCACGGTCTGCTGATGAAAACAGTTTGAAGCGGAAGGAACCGGGAAAAACTCCTTTAAAAGATCAACCCGGGGAGAGAAAAAACCGGGAGAATGAGGGAAACTTCACGGAAGAAGAGCTTGCCAGAATGAACGAGCAGAATAAGGTGATCCCCTATCAGTTTCCCAGTGTGGATCTCTTGAGTCGACGGGTGAAGAAGTCAGGATTCTCCGACGAAAAAGCCATGCGGAAAAAAGCCAGGATTTTAGAGGAAACCCTGAAAAACTTCGGAGTCAGTGCCAAAGTGATCCGCTTTAGCAAAGGACCGTCCATTACCCGTTACGAGCTCCAGCCGGAGACCGGAGTGAAGGTCAGTAAAGTGGTGAACCTGAGTGATGATATTGCTTTGAATATGGCGGCATCCGCCATTCGAATTGAAGCGCCGATTCCCGGGAAAGCAGCCATCGGCATTGAAATCCCCAATGATGAGACCTCTATGGTGGATCTGAGGTCCATGATTGAATCTTCAGGATTTAAAAAGGGCAAGGAGAAAATACCCTTTGCCCTGGGACGGGACGTTTCCGGGGAAGAGGTTATTGCAGACATTGCAAAAATGCCTCATCTTCTTATTGCGGGAGCAACCGGATCCGGAAAAAGTGTCTGTATCAATACGATTATTTTAAGTATTCTTTATGGCGCAAAACCCGATGAAGTGAAGCTGATGCTGGTGGATCCCAAAGTGGTGGAGCTCAATCAGTATAACGGAATTCCCCATCTGCTGATCCCTGTGGTTACCGATCCGAAAAAAGCCACAACCGCCCTTTCCTGGGCCGTGGATGAGATGACCAAGCGTTATGATCAGTTTGCGGAATTTGCTGTAAAGGATATTGGCGGATACAATGAAAAGTTTCCTGAAGAGAAGCTGCCCTATATCGTCATTATTATTGATGAACTGGCAGATTTGATGATGGTTGCTCCGGCGGAGGTGGAGGATAAGATTTGCCGAATTGCACAGATGGCACGGGCAGCGGGAATTCATTTAATCATCGCCACCCAGCGGCCCTCGGTGAACGTCATCACCGGTGTGATTAAAGCCAACATCCCCTCCCGTATCGCCTTTTCCGTTGCATCCCAGGTGGATTCCAGAACCATTATCGATACAGGAGGAGCGGAAAAGCTTTTAGGAAAGGGAGACATGCTCTTTCAACCTATTGGAGCCAATAAACCCAAACGGATCCAAGGCTCCTTTGTGGAGGAGCGGGAAGTGGAGAATGTGGTAACCTTCCTGAAGGGGAAGGTTGAGGACGAACCCGCCTATCAGCTTTCTCTTCTTGAAGAGATTAAAGTCAGTGAAGAGACCGGGGACGAACCCGAGGACGATCTGTTTTACGACGCCAAGGAAATGGTGATTGAACGGGAGCAGGCATCGGTCTCCATGCTTCAGAGAAAATTCAAGATCGGCTATAACCGAGCCGCACGGCTCATCGATTCCCTTGAGGATCAGGGGGTCATTGGAGGCCACGAGGGATCAAAGCCCCGAAAGGTATTGATTTCCAAGGAGGAGTATCGACAGGAACTGAAGGGTGATCAGGAGGAGTCCTTCGCCGATGAAAAAACCGTCGGAGAAGAAGAATTTCCTCATTCATAAATGAAGAAAAGTATGATACACTAAAAGCTAGCTCAGAATGTTATATGATAAGGGAATAGCCCTTTTAGAAACAGGGTTTTTCAATGTTGGAAAGGAAGCTGATGGAATGTCATTGAAAGTGTATATGGAATCCTTGGGTTGTGCCAAAAATCTTGTGGATTCGGAGTTAATGCTGGGAATCCTGAAGGAAAACGGCTACGATGTAACAGAAGACCCCGGGGAGGCCCAGGGGATTATTGTGAACACCTGCGGCTTTATCGAGGCTGCCAAGGAGGAATCCATTGAGCATATCCTGAAGCTGGGGGCACTGAAGGATCGACAGCTGAAAACTTTAGTCGTCGCCGGATGCCTGGGGGAACGCTATGCAAAGGATCTTCTGGAAGAGTTGCCGGAAATCAACGCGGTGGTGGGAACCGGGGACTATGAAAAAATTGTGGAGGTCATGACCGATACCCTGGAAGGAAAACGGCTCCACTATGTGGGAAATGTGGATCAGATCTTCAAGGAGAGCCATAAGCGTGTCCTTACCACACCGGGATATACCGCCTATTTGAAAATCTCCGACGGATGCGATAATTTTTGCACCTACTGCATCATTCCTAAACTCCGGGGAAAATACAGAAGCCGGAAGATGGAGGATATTCTGCGGGAGGCACGGGAACTGGCGGAAGCCGGAGTAAAGGAACTGATTGTTATCGCCCAGGATACCACCCGTTATGGGATCGATTTATACGATGAGTTGAAATTACCGGAACTTTTGGACGAATTAAACAAGGTACGGGGGATTGAGTGGATAAGAGTTCTTTATGCCTATCCTGAAATGATTACCCGGGAACTGATTGAGAGCATCAAAAGGAACGAAAAGGTGTGCAAGTATTTGGATATCCCTGTTCAGCATGCCAGTAACCGTGTGTTGAAACGGATGAACCGCCGAACCTCCAAGGAAGAGGTAACGGAGATCCTTACCCGTCTACGAAGGGAAATTCCCGACATGGTTCTTCGAACCTCTCTGATCGTGGGATTCCCCGGTGAAGAGGAAGAGGATTTCCTGGAGCTGTATGAGTTTGTGAAAGACATGAAATTCGAACGTCTGGGAGTATTCACCTATTCCAGGGAGGAAGACACCCCCGCCTATGATTTTGAGGATCAGATTCCTGAATCTCTCAAGGAGGAGCGGCAAAAACAAATAATGGAGCTTCAGCAACAGATCTCCAAAGTGAAAAATGAAGAGAAAATCGGAAAAACCCTCCTGGCCATCATTGATGAAAAGCTGGAGGAAAATGAATACCTGGGTCGAACCCGGGGAGATGCTCCTGAGATCGACGGAGGCATCTATATCAAAGGCAGGAACGACCATGAACCCGGAGACATGCTGCATGTCAGAGTTACGGGAGCAATGGAATATGATTTGATTGGGGAGATGACCGATGAATCTGGCAAATAAGTTAACAGTGCTTCGAATTTTTATGGTTCCCGTATTTATGGTGTTTCTGTTGAACCAGATCCCTTATGGAAACTACATTGCCGCATTTATCTTTATTGCAGCGGCAATTACCGATTCGCTGGATGGTTATATTGCCCGAAAGCGGAATCAGATCACGAATTTCGGGAAATTCATGGATCCCCTTGCAGACAAGCTGCTGGTTTCCGCAGCATTGATTTCCCTTGCATCTATGGGGGAGATCTCCGCCTGGCTTGTGGTGATTATCATTGCAAGAGAGTTTACGATCAGTGTTCTCCGTGCCGTTGCGGCGGCGGAAGGAATTGTGATTGCCGCCAGTATTTGGGGAAAAATAAAGACAGTGACCCAGATTCTTGCCATCATTTTTATTCTTCTTGATAATTTCCCCTTCCGACTGATCAACCTGCCCGTTGACGTAATTATGCTCTGGGCTGCTGTGATCTTCACTGTAATCTCGGGAGTTGATTATATCAGGGTCAATAAGAAGATTCTGGATTCATAAATCTTCAGGGGCATGTAACTACAAATGTAATACAAAATTTTTGTCTGTAAAAAAAGGGGTGATTTCCATGAAAATCACCCTTTTTTGCAAGAAAAACCTTTGATTTTTCCAAAGAGGTACAGTATAATACTAATTAGAACATTCGTTCGAATTTTTATGAGAGGGTGGTGACCAGTTTAACTGGGATTATGGAAAAGAAAAAAGCATTGGATATGGCAATTAATCAGATCGAAAAACAATTTGGGAAGGGCTCCATCATGAAGCTGGGTGGAGATTCAATTATGAAAATTGATACCATTCCTACAGGATCCATTGATTTAGATATCGCACTTGGTGTAGGGGGAGTTCCCCGGGGAAGAATCGTTGAGATTTATGGACCGGAATCTTCGGGTAAAACCACAGTATCCCTCCACATTATCGCTCAGGCTCAAAAGAACGGAGGAACAGCAGCATTTATCGATGCGGAACATGCTCTGGATCCGGCATATGCCCGGAACTTAGGAGTGAACGTGGATGAGCTGATCGTCTCTCAACCGGATACGGGGGAGCAGGCGCTGGAAATCGCCGAAGCACTGGTTCGTAGCGGAGCTGTGGATGTAGTGACCATCGACTCGGTGGCGGCCCTGGTTCCAAAGGCGGAAATCGAAGGGGAAATGGGAGATGCCCATGTTGGGCTTCAAGCCCGATTGATGTCCCAGGCCCTCAGAAAGCTGTCGGGAACCATCAGTAAATCCCATACGACAGTGATTTTCATCAACCAGCTTCGTGAAAAGGTGGGAGTGATGTTCGGCAACCCGGAAACCACTTCAGGGGGACGGGCACTGAAGTTTTACGCTTCCGTTCGGCTGGATGTAAGAAAAATTGACATCATCAAGCAGGGGAATGACATTATCGGAAACCGTACCCGGGTGAAGGTTGTCAAAAATAAGGTGGCACCACCCTTTAAAAAGGCCGAGTTTGACATTATGTACGGAAAAGGAATTTCCGCTGTGGGAGACATCCTGGATGTGGCTACCAATATTGATGTGGTGGACAAGGCAGGAGCCTGGTACAGCTATGGGGGAACCCGTCTCGGTCAGGGCCGGGAAAACGCCAAAACCTATCTGGAGGAAAATCCCGCTTTATCCGACGAAATTGAAAAGAAGATCCGGGTACATCACGGTCTTCTGCCCGAAGAAGTATCCACTCCTGAAGCAGAGGAGAAGGAAGCCCCGAAAACCAAAGGGAAAAAATCCGAATAAATAAATTTCGGAATCCTTTCCAAAATTTTGTAAAGCAAACGATGGATGAACAAGGCCCTGAAGCTTACCCCTTCAGGGTTTTTTTGTATTTTCCCTTCTTTGAATGCTTCCTTGACACCTGTTGAAAAAAAAGATAAAATTAAAGGGTGTAATGGTGTAATTTTCCCTATAAATATACGCTATAACGCGATATCGCTATTGGAACACCGGTTTAAAAACTAAATATAGGAGGTGTCCAAGATTACTACAGAAACTATTTTATTGCTAATCGGAGCTGCCATTGTAGGATGCCTTGCTGGATATTTTATTCGCAAAAATATTGCAGAGGGAAAAATAAATAATGCAGAAAAATTAGCGGAGCAGATTCAAAGAGAAGCAGAGAAGGACGGAGAAACTCAGAAAAAGGAGCTGCTTCTGGAAGCAAAGGAAGAGGTCCACAGGCTGAGAAACGACTTTGAAAAGGAAAGCAGAGAACGTAGGAACGAACAGCAGAAGATTGAACGTAGACTTTTGCAAAAAGAAGAAAACCTGGACAGGAAATCAGAGGGCATAGAAGCCAAAGAGAACAAACTGAACAAGAAATTAAAGGAAGCGGAAGAAGCCGAGGAAAAAAGAAAGAGCGTCCTCGAAGAGCAGAAAAGAAAGCTTGAGGAAATCTCCGGATTGACGGAGGAACAGGCGAAAAACATTCTTCTGACCGATGTGGAGAAGGAAGCGAAGCACGAAGCAGCCATAATGGTCAAGGAAATTGAAGCAAGGGCTCGGGAGGATGCAGACAAGAATGCGAGGGAAATTATTGGCTACGCCATTCAGAAATGTGCTGCAGATCACGTGGCCGAAAGCACTGTTACCGTCGTGGAGCTTCCCAATGATGAGATGAAAGGACGAATCATCGGACGGGAAGGACGAAACATTCGAACCTTGGAAACCTTAACGGGAATCGATCTGATTATTGATGATACTCCTGAAGCTGTAATCCTCTCAGGGTTTGACCCGATTCGACGGGAAATTGCCAGGATTGCTCTGGAAAAACTCATTGTGGATGGACGAATCCACCCCGCAAGAATCGAGGAAATGGTGGAGAAAGCCAAGAAGGAAGTGGATGAAATCATCAAGGAAGCCGGAGAACAAGCCACTTTCGATACCGGAGTATATGGTGTGCATCCTGAACTGATCAAGCTATTGGGACGATTGAAATTCCGAACCAGCTATGGTCAGAATGTCTTAAAGCATACCATAGAAGTTGCACACTTAGCAGGAATTATGGCAACGGAACTGGGTGCGGATCCCAAGATGGCCAAAAGAGCCGCTCTTCTTCATGATATCGGAAAAGCGGTGGACCATGAAATTGAAGGAACCCATGTGGAAATCGGTATGAATCTGCTGAAGAAATACAAGGAATCAAGCAAAGTAATCCATGCCATGAGCACTCATCACGGAGACTATGAGGCTGAATCCCTGGAGGCAATCCTGATTACGGCTGCAGATGCTGTATCCGCTGCACGACCGGGAGCCAGAAGGGAAACTCTGGAGTCTTATATCAAACGGCTGGAAAAACTTGAAGACATTGCGAACAAATACGAGGGAGTTGAACGGTCCTTTGCGATCCAGGCAGGGAGAGAAATTCGAATTATTATTAAACCGGAAAAATATAGCGATGATCAAATGGTCATGTTAGCCCGGGATATCACGAAAAAGATTGAGGCTGAACTGGAATATCCGGGACAGATTAAAGTCAGCGTGATCAGGGAAACACGAGCGGTAGAGTATGCAAAATAGGGAAATCAAGTAATGAACGAATACATTGGAAGGGTGAAATTCACCCTTCCTTTTTAATGTTGACAGGAATAGTAGGGTATACTATAATAGTGTATATGAAATCCAAGCAAAACAGTCGGAAATAAGGAATATTCTGACGACTTAAGTGGAGAGAGGAGGAAGCCATGAAGTTTTCAACAAAAGGGAGATACGGATTAAAAGCAATGTTTGATCTGGCAACCCATCATGGGGAAGGTCCCGTTGCCCTGAAAAATATCGCCAGGCGCCAGGAAATCTCAGAGCACTATTTAGAGCAGATTTTTGCAACCCTTCGCCGCTCGAAACTGGTAAAAAGTGTGCGGGGCGCCCAGGGAGGGTATCTTTTAAACAATCCTCCGGAACAGATTACCGTAGGAGAAATTATCCGCACACTGGAAGGACCAATCGGACCTGCGGATTGCGTTGTCGATAAGAATTCTCATGAATGCTTGAATCAGGATTCCTGTGTGACCCGTCTGGTATGGACACGGATCCAGCAAAGCGTCAATGAAGTGATTGACACCACTACCCTGGCCGATATGCTGGAAGATCAGAAACGGATTAAAAACGATGAGAATCATATGTTTTATATATAAATAAAGGGGTGACAAGATGAAAAAACGAATCTATATGGACTATTCAGCCACAACACCGGTTAAAAAGGAAGTGATCGATGCGATGATGAACTACATGGAAACAGAGTACGGAAACCCTTCAAGCATCCATTCCTATGGTCGAAACACGAAAAATGCTGTGGATGAGGCAAGGGACATTATCGCCAAAAGCATTAATGCCAAATCCCGGGATCTTTACTTTACCGCCGGAGGATCGGAATCCGATAACTGGGCAATTAAAGGATATGCCTTTGCCAACCGGAACAAAGGAAATCATATCATCACGACGAAAATCGAACATCATGCTGTACTCCACGCTGTGGAGTATTTGGAAAAAGAACATGGTTTTACCGCAACCTATCTGGATGTGGACAAGGACGGTCTTATTTCCCTGGAGGATCTGAAAAATGCCATGACCGATGAAACCATTTTGATCACCGTTATGTATGCCAACAACGAGATCGGAACAATCCAGCCCATCAGGGAGATCGGTGCCGTTGCCAAAGAACATAAGGTTGCCTTTCATACCGACGGAGTGCAGGCATATGGTCATCAGATAATTGATGTGGATGAACTGAACATCGACATGCTCAGCATGTCGGCACATAAGCTTCATGGACCCAAGGGTATGGGAGCCCTTTATGTAAGACCGGGAATCAAGCTTCACAATCTGATCCACGGAGGTGCCCAGGAGAGAAAGAAAAGGGCAGGAACGGAAAATGTGCCGGGAATTGTTGGATTCGGAAAGGCTGCAGCCCTTGCCCATGAAAATCTGGAAGAGAAAATCGCCCGGACCACCGCTCTCAGGGACCGGTTGATTGACGGGATTCTCGAGAAGATTCCCTACACTCTTCTAAATGGCCATCGAACAAAACGGCTGCCCAACAACACCAATATTTCTTTCAGATTCATTGAGGGAGAATCCCTTTTGCTGAGTCTGGATATGGTGGGAATTGCTGCATCCAGCGGTTCCGCCTGCACATCGGGATCCCTTGATCCTTCCCATGTGCTTTTATCCTTGGGGCTTAGCCACGAGGTTGCCCACGGATCCCTGCGACTGACCGTCGGAGCATTCAACACCGAAGAGGACATTGAGTACCTGTTGCAGGAGTTGCCTCCAATCGTCGAGAGGTTAAGACAGATGTCACCATTGTATGAAGAAATTAAAGGAGGTAATGCATAATGTATACGGAAATTGTGATGGAGCACTTTACCAACCCCAGAAATGTAGGAGAAATCAAGGATGCAGACGGAATCGGCCAAGTGGGAAATCCCAAATGCGGGGATATTATGAAGATGTACTTTAAGATTGACGAAAATGAAGTGATCACCGATGTGAAGTTTAAAACCTTCGGATGCGGTTCCGCTATTGCAAGTTCCTCCATTGCCACAGAGCTGATCAAGGGGAAAACCGTGAAGGAAGCCCTGAACGTAAGCAACAAGAAGGTAGTGGAAGAGCTTGGAGGTCTCCCTTCGGCGAAAATTCACTGTTCCGTATTGGCGGAACAGGCGATCAAGTCGGCAATATTTGATTATGCCCAAAAGAACAATAAACACTATGAAGAGTTAGAGGGCTTTGATCCCGATGCAGAGGAAGACCATCATCATTAACAAAAATTAACATTAATTTATGAAATTCAAGGGGAAAATACAGTGAGTTCTGTGCTTTCCCCTCCTTTTATGCTAAAATAAGGGTAATATGTACCGGGGATTTCTCCGGAAAGAAAAGAGGGTGAGACAGTTGAAAATGTGGGACTCATTGAGCGGCTTCTATTTTTCCAATCTTTACACTCTGAATACCGTTGCCGAGGACACCGGAGAACGGGGACATATTATGGAATTTTTGCAGTTTCTCACCATGCTGGCGGTCTTTTTGTTGCTGGCATTTTCAATTTACTATCTGATACATATCGGAAACAATTTTCTTTATCGTGACAAGAGAATCATCATCGGAAAAACCCAGATTTTTTATTTTGTCATGTTTTTCTTTATCGTCCTGATCATGATCGGGTTCTATCAGATACGGAATTTTCTCCTTCATCTGGCAGCACCCTTTCTGGCGGCATTTGCCATTGCCTATATTTTAAATCCCTTAGTTTCGGTTATGGACCGGAAGGGAATAAAGAGACACTGGGGGGTGCTTTTGATCTATCTGGGGATTATTGCCGTCGTGGTGATCCTCTCAATTAGTTTTTTTCCGAGAATTGGCACCGAGGCCGGAAACCTCATGGAGGTACTCCCCGGTCATATCGAAACCGCATATGGATGGCTGCAAAGCTTTTATGAATCCAACTTTCACCGTATACCCTTTCTGCCCGAGAATCTGGAAGGTCTGGGGGATATGATTGATTTGGATGGGGAGAGAATCGGAGAGTTTTTCATGGGGGCTTTCAGTACTCTGACCACAAGTTTTCGCGGATTTTTTACACGAATCATCAATATTATTTTAACCCCGATCATCACTTTTTACTTTTTAAAGGACCGGGAGCGTTTTAAGCAGTGGACTATACAAATCATACCAGAACGGATTCGTGGGGAAATGATGATGGTGGGTCAGGAGTTGAACACCGTGCTGGGAGGCTTTGTTCGAGGTCAGCTGCTGGTTGCCATTTTTGTGGGGACCCTGACCACCATCTCTCTTTTAATCTTAAGGGTGGACTTTGCTGTCCTTGTGGGGGTCATTGCCGGGGTTGCCAATATCATCCCCTATCTCGGACCGATTATCGGAATTATTCCAGCCACCTTTTTTGCCCTTCTGGAAAGTCCCGTCAAGGCTCTTTGGGTGATTCTTATCTTCACGGCAATTCAGCAGATCGAAAGTGGAATTCTGGTTCCGAGGGTCATGGGTCGAAGGGTCGGAATTCACCCCGTGTTCGTAATGCTTGCCATGATGATCGGAAGCAGGGTCTTTGGGGTATTAGGACTGTTAATTGCAGTGCCCACTGCGGCCACCGTCAAAGTTCTTGGGAAACATTTTATTGCACTCATAAAACGAATCTAATTCAATAGGAGGAATTACCATCATGAAACCATTAGGAGCAAACGAAATACGACGCATGTATCTGGAGTTTTTCAAGGAGAAGGATCATTATGTTCAAAAGAGCTATTCCCTGGTCCCTCAGGATGATAAGAGCATCCTTCTGATCAATGCGGGAATGGTTCCCTTAAAGCCTTATTTTGCAGGAACCCAGACCCCTCCGAAAAACCGGATGGTCACCTGTCAGAAGTGTATTCGGACTGACGATATTGAAAATGTGGGACGAACCGCACGTCACGCCACCTTTTTCGAAATGCTGGGAAACTTCTCCTTCGGAGATTATTTTAAGAAAGAGGCCATTGAATGGGCGTGGGAATTCTCTCTGAATTATCTGGGAATGCCCGAAGAAAAGCTGTGGGCCTCCATCTATGAAGACGATGATGAAGCCTTTGAGCTGTGGAATCAGCATATCGGATTGGAAAAAGAGCGGATTGTCCGCTTGGGGAAGGAAGATAACTTCTGGGAGATCGGAACCGGCCCCTGCGGTCCCTGCTCCGAGCTTTACTTTGACCGGGGTCCCGAATACGGTTGTGATGATCCTGACTGTAAGCCCGGCTGCGACTGTGACCGCTTTGTGGAGTATTGGAACCTGGTCTTCACCCAGTTTAACAAGGATGAGGAAGGAAACTATACGAAGCTTCCCAGCCCCAATATCGATACGGGAATGGGCCTTGAGCGAGTTGCTGCAATTATGCAGGATGTGAAATCCATCTATGAAATCGATGTTGCCAAGAGAATTTATGATAAAGTCGTAGAAATGAAAGGAACCCCGGAGACCCCTGAAGAGGGGCGCTCCATAAAAATCATCACCGACCATGTAAGAGCGGTGACCTTCATGATCGGGGACGGAATTGTCCCCAGCAATGAGGGCAGAGGGTATGTTCTTCGGCGACTTTTACGACGGGCAGCCCGCCACGGGAATCTTTTAGGCATTAAAAAACCCTTCCTGAAGGATCTGATGGCAACCGTGGTGGACATTTTCGGAGAGGATTATCCGGAGTTGAAAGAAAAACAGGACTATATTCGAAAAATCATCTCGGCGGAGGAGGAAAAATTCCAGGAGACCATCGGTCAGGGAATGGAAATCCTTCGGGGATACATCGAAGAAATGACGAAGAAGAAGGAAAGGGTCTTATCGGGATCCGATGCCTTCCGTCTTTATGATACCTACGGATTTCCCCTTGATCTCACCTTGGAGATCGTGAGAGAGGAAGGACTTTCCGTGGATGAGGAGGCCTTCAGGACGGAAATGGAAGCCCAGCGGGAGCGGGCAAGAAGCTCACGGCAAAAAGAGGGCTCCGAAGGCTGGAAGGAAAACCCGATGAGAGCATTGGACTCCTCAGTAAAAACTCTTTTCTCCGGCTATGAGAAGATGACGGAGGAAGGAAGAATCCTCGGAATGATCAAGGATGGAAGCATTCAGAAAACGGTGGAAGAAGGGGATGAAATCTACCTTGTGACCGACCGGACCCCCTTCTATGGAGAAAGCGGAGGACAGATCGGCGATAAGGGACAATTCTCTCATAAAAAGGGAAAGGGTGAAGTCCTGGATACCCAAATTGATAAAAACGGTCGAACCTATATGATTGCAAAGGTAAGAGAAGGAACTTTTTCAACCGGGGACACAGTGGAGCTGAAGGTGGATCGGAAACGGCGTTTTGCAACGATGAAAAATCATACCGCAACCCATCTTCTTCATGAAGCTTTGAAAACCATTGTGGGAGATCATGTAAATCAGGCGGGTTCCTTTGTAAACCCGGAACGCCTGCGTTTCGACTTTAACCACTTTGAAGGATTAACCCCGGAGGAAATCGAAAAGGTGGAAGAACGGGTTAATGAGGTGATTTTTGAAGGACGGGGAGTCAGCGCGTCGTTTATGTCCCTGGAGGAAGCGAAGAAAAAAGGAGCCGCGGCCCTCTTTACGGAAAAATATGAGGACCATGTCAGAGTTATTGCTGTGAAGGACTATTCTCTTGAGCTTTGTGGAGGATGCCATGTGAGTAATACCAGCGAGATCGGGATGTTTAAAATCCTTCATGAGTCCAGTGTGGCATCAGGGGTCCGACGGATTGAAGCGATCACGGGACAGGGAGTCTTCCACTATCTGAAGGAACAGGAACATCTCTTGAAAAATGTGGCGGGGACATTAAAGGCCCAGCCCCAAAATATTCTCCGCCGGATCGAGGAGCTGTTGGAGGAACAAAAGCAACAGCAAAAGACTGTGGAGTCCCTGAAGGGAAAATTAGCGGGAGATGTGGTGGGAGACCTTGTAAAGGAAGCCGTCACCATTAAGACTGTTCCCGTAATTCTCAAAAACCTCGGAGAAAAAGATATGGATGAAATCCGGAAGATCGGAGATGGCCTCAAAGACAGCATGGAAAGCGGAATTATCGTTCTCGGAGCAAAGAGTAACGGAAAAGCAAGCTTCATTGCCATTGTCACCAAGGATTTGATCAAAAAGGGAATCAAAGCGGGAGACATTGTGAAGGTCGGTGCCAAGGTCGCAGGAGGAGGCGGAGGCGGTCGTCCCGAGATGGCCCAGGCCGGCGGAAAGAATCCTGAAAAAATTGATGAAGCATTAGACGCAGTAAAAGCCTATGTGGAGGAAACCCTCTAGGTCGTCGGAGCAGTTCTGTATGTGGTTCGCAGTTCGGATTCGATGCTTATTAAACCCTTTCGTCATTCAGGATGGAAGGGTTTTTCTCTAGAATCATGGCATCGGAATCTTGAAGGATGAAACGGGATAAAGGAAAATCACTTTGAAGGAGAAAGGATGAGGTATATGCTGTATGGAGTACTGTTTTCAATTTTAGGAGGTGTGGCTATCGCCCTGCAGGGGATTTTTAATGCACGGCTGGGTGAAGGAATCGGATTCTGGCATACCAATGCCTTTGTCCACGGCAGCGGCTTTCTTGTGGCACTGACCATTATGCTCCTCTTTGAGGGAGTGAACTTCTCACCCATGCGTGAAGTACAACCCTACTATCTCCTGGGGGGAGTGATGGGTGTGATCATCATTTTCAGCGTTATTAACGGAATCACCGCCATCGGAGCAAGCTATACCGTGATCCTTTTGATCGTCACCCAGATTCTCATCACGGCGGCAATTAACTATTTCGGAATCTTTGGTGAACCGGTAATTCTTCTTACTGCGAAGAAACTTCTGGGTCTCGGGTTAATGATCTCGGGAGTGGTGATCTATCAGCTCAGTTAAAGCTGACGACAGCAATGAGGAATTCGATGAAACACGTCAGAACACCTCCGGAAAAGGCAGCCATGGGTAAGAGAAAAGATTTTCTCAATCATGGTTTTAATGACAGGAGAACTATGATAGAATAGAGCAATAGAGTAATATGGAAAAAATCGGAGGAGGGAACCCGAAATGGATAATCAACACACTATGCAGTTCAACATCGACCAGGAAAAGCAAAAGGAAGCCAGGGATGTGATCCTGAAGGTCTATCAGGCCTTGGAGGAGAAGGGATACAATCCGGTGAACCAATTTATCGGATATATGCTCTCGGGAGACCCCACATACATTACCAGCCATAACAGCGCCAGAAGCGTGATCTCGAAAATCGAACGGGATGAGCTTTTAGAAGAACTGTTACGGGTTTATCTTTCAAATGAACAGGTGCATCTTTCAAGTGATCAGATGCCTTTAAAGTAAGGGGATATCCCTTACTTTTTTACATTTAAAAGGATATTCGCATTTTCTCATGGACTATGTTATAATTATTCTTTGTATGAGAACGAAAAAAAGGAGAATGAATGTGGAGGTTCGACGGCTTGGAAAGAGTGAGTTAATTGTATCAAAGCTCTGCTTCGGATCCTTGACAATCAGTGCTTTGCAGAGAAATTTCCAGGTGAACGAGGCGGAAAAGCTTCTGATCCACGGATTTGAAAAGGGCATCAACTTTATTGACACCGCAGCCCTTTATAAAAATTACCATTTACTGAAGGACCCTGTAAAGCGTTTCGGCCGGAAAAAAATTGTTCTTTCAACGAAATCCTACGCTTATTCCAGAGAGACTGCGGAAAAAAGCCTTGTGGAGGCATTGAAAGGCCTTGACACCGATTATATTGATCTGTTTATGCTTCATGAACAGGAAAACGAACATACACTTCGAGGCCATCAAGAGGCCATCGGGTATTTTATAAAAATGAAGGAACGGGGAATCATCAAAAGCTTCGGAATTTCCACCCACTTTATTGAAGGGGTGAAGGCGGCCACAAAGCGGGAGGACATTGACGTGATTCATCCCATCATCAATTACCGGGGAATCGGAATTGTGGACGGGACCATCGAGGAGATGCTGAAGGCTGTAAAAGAAGCGAAGGAAAAGGATATCGGAATTTATGCTATGAAGGCTCTCGGTGGAGGGCATCTTCTTCAGGATTTTCAAAAAGGACTGGAGTTTGCGCTCAGCCTCCCCTTTGTGGATTCCATCGCCATCGGAATGCAGCGAAGGGAAGAAATCGATGCCAATGTTGCCTATTTTGAAACCGGCAAAGTGGATCCGGAACTGGTGAAAAAAATAAAAACCGCCTCCCGAATACTTCACATCGCCGACTGGTGCAGTGGATGCGGAGAGTGTGTAAAACGATGCCAAATGGCTGCTTTGTCTCTAGGGGATAAAACGTGTTCAAGTGGAGAAAAAATTGTTGTGGATCCGAATAAGTGTGTTTTTTGCGGATATTGTGCTTCTGCATGTCCGGAATTTTGTATAAAAGTGATTTAGGAGGAACTATGGAGCGAATTTTAGGACTGGATGTGGGAGACCGCACCATTGGTGTCGCAGTAAGCGATCCCCTTGGATGGACTGCCCAGGGAGTGAAAACCATCCGACGAAAAAGTAAAAAAGAGGACTTTCAGGAACTGGAAGAACTGATGAAGGAATACAACATTAAAAAGATTGTAGTAGGACTGCCAAAAAATATGAATGGAACCCTGGGTCCCCAGGGGGAAAAAACCGAAGCCTTCGGTGAGAAGCTGAAAAATAAATACGGGCTTCCGGTAATCCTCTGGGATGAACGTTTAAGCACCCGGGCTGCGGAAAGAACCCTGATTGAAGGGGATGTCAGCCGCAGGAAGCGAAAGGGGATCATTGATAAGATGGCAGCAATTCATATATTACAAGGATATTTAGACAGTGTTAAATAATTATATCCCTGAAGGGAAAAACAAGGAGGAATGAAAAATGGAAGAACGGGAAAATATTGTTACCCTCGTAGACGAGGAAACCAATGAGGAAAAGGATTTTGAGATTATCATGACCCTGGAACTGGAAGGAAAGGAATACACCATTCTGCTGCCTTTGGAGGAAGAAGAGGAAGAGGAAGCCTACGTCTTCGAAATCAAGTACGAAGGGGAGGATGAAGAGGAGTTTGTCCTGCTTGCCATCGAGGACGACGAAGAGTTCGAAAAAGTGGTGGAGGCTTATGAAAGCCTGATCCACCAGGAGGATGACGAAGAGTAGTGTCTTTTATACCGATTCCCGGCGATAAGGTGAAGGGAATTTTCCATCGCCGGGTGAACCGGTTTATCGGAGAGGTGTTGGTTGAAGGGCGTCTTGAAAACGTTCATGTAGCCAATACGGGACGAATGCGTGAGCTGCTGATGGAAGGTGCTGAGGTTCTCCTTCGAAAAGTGGATCTCCCCCATCGGAAAACCAAGTTCGATCTGCTGATGGTGTATAAGAACGGGATTCTTGTCTCCATCGACTCAAAGCTGCCAAACCAGCTTCTGGAGAAGGCCTTTCTCAACCGGGAACTACCGGGCTTTGCCGGGTTTTATGAAGTCAAGCGGGAAGTAACCTACGGAAAAAGCCGTCTGGATCTTGCCCTTCGGGATCCCGGAAGGGACCGGCTTGCCCTCATCGAAGCCAAGTGCGTAACCCTGGTGAAGGAAGGAAATCTTGCGTCTTTCCCCGATGCCCCCACAACCCGGGGCGTAAAGCATGTCCGGGAGCTGATGGCGTCTGTAAAAGAGGGCTATCGGGCAGGGGTCTTTTTCATCATCCAGAGGGAGGATGGAGAGGTTTTTACCCCCAACAGTGAAATGGATCCGGAGTTTGGAGAGGCCGTTGCCGTTGCCGCGAAGGCAGGGGTTGAGTTTTATGCCTATCAATGCAAGGTGACACCGGATGATATTCGTTTGAGAAAGGAAATTCCTGTTATGATTGAACCTTCTAAAGCGCCTTTAAAGGATTGACAGATACAGACAGGTGGGATATACTATACTTGAAAAAGATTACTATTTGAGAAAATTACTGATGAAAAGAGGGAAAATACAATGGTCGAAACCATGGAGCGGTTAAAAGAGCGTTTGAAGGAAAAAGGAAGCAAACTGACACCACAGCGACGGGAAACCTTGAAAGTGATAGTTGAGAATCAGGGAGAGCATTTAAATACGGAAGAGATCTATGAGTTAGTGCGCAAAGACTGTCCTGAAATCGGCCTTGCCACTGTCTATAGAACATTGCAATTATTAGAGGAAATGGATATCGTCTCACGGATCAATCTGGACGACGGATGTTCCCGCTATGAGATAAAAACCGATGACGAAGATCATCAGCACCATCATTTAATCTGCCAGAAGTGCAATAAGATCATCGAAGTGAAAATTGACCTGTTGGAAGAGTTGGAAAGAGAAATTGAAAAAGAATACGATTTTGATATCAAGGACCATAAAGTGAAATTTTTTGGAACTTGTTCGGAATGTAAATAGAAATCTTAAAGGAGTGACAAATTTGTCAAGTAAAAAGCAAAAGTTAAAAATTATTCCTCTCGGAGGGCTCAATGAAATCGGAAAGAATATGACAGCCCTGGAATATGGAAATGAGATCGTGATCATCGATTGCGGCCTTAGTTTTCCCGAGGACGAAATGCTGGGAATCGATATTGTAATCCCGGATATCAACTATCTTTTGAAGAATCGGGAGAAGGTAAAGGGGATAGTTCTGACCCACGGACACGAAGACCACATCGGAGCCCTGCCTTATTTTCTGCAAAAAATCAATGTGCCTGTCTACGGCAGCAGACTTGCAATCGGTCTGGTGGAAAACAAATTAAAAAGCCATAAACTGAAAAATGTGCATCTTCAAAAAGTTCAGCCCCGACAGAAAATTCAGTTGGGAGTCTTTAAAATTGAATTTATCAGCACCTCCCACAGTATCCCCGATGCATTTGCCATCGCAGTGGAAACCCCTGTTGGTGTGGTGTTTCATACGGGAGACTTTCGAATTGACTATACCCCGATCGATGGTCAGATGATTGACTTTCATAAGATCGCTGAAATCGGGAAAAAGGGTGTTCTTGTGATGCTTGCCGACAGCACAAATGCTGAGCGGGGAGGCACCACCATGTCGGAAAAAAGCGTGGGAGATACCTTTGAGGAGATCTTCAGCACACGGAAAAGCCGAATTATTATTGCAACCTTCGCATCCCATATTCATCGGATTCAACAGATTGTCAATACGGCAGAGAAGTTTAACCGGAAGGTGGTCTTCTCAGGCCGAAGCATGCTGACGGTTGGAGCCGTTGCCCAGGAACTGGGAGTGATGAGTCTTCCCGAGGGCATCGTGATCCAGGAGAAGGAAATGAACAACTACCCCGACGAGGAAATCGTAGTCGTGGTTACCGGTTCTCAGGGTGAGCCCATGGCGGCACTGCCCCGAATGGCCAGTGATGATCACCGAACTTTGGATATTCGCAAAGGGGACACAGTGGTCTTTTCCTCCACTCCCATTCCTGGAAATGAAAAGCTGGTTGGAAAAGTCATGAATCAGCTGTATGACAAAGGCGCGGAAGTCATCTACGAAAAGCTGTATGACGTTCACGTTTCAGGACATGCCTGCCAGGAGGAATTAAAATTGATGCACCGCCTGGTGAATCCGAAATTCTTTATTCCTGTTCACGGGGAAACCAGACACCTTCGAAAGCATGGACTGCTTGCTGAAGAACTGGGAATGCCCAAGGAGAACATTTTTATCGCAGAGACGGGATCCGTTCTTGAGTTTACCGAGGACAGCGGCCGTCTTGCTGGAAATGTTCCTTCAGGACAGGTACTGGTGGACGGACTTGGTGTTGGAGACGTTGGGAACATCGTTCTCAGAGATCGAAAGCATCTTGCCGAGGACGGTCTGATGATCGTTGTCGTGACCTTGAAGAGAGAAAACAAGAAGGTCGTTGCAGGCCCTGATATTATCTCCAGAGGGTTCGTCTATGTACGGGAATCCGAAGACCTGATGGCGGAAGCCAGAGGAGTTGTGGATAAAGCACTTGAAGGCTGCACCGATGAAAATGCCAAGGAATGGTCCGTGATCAAGGGAGCAATCCGGGACAGCCTTAAGGTTTTCCTTTATGAAAAAACCAAACGGCGACCCATGATTCTTCCGATTATTATGGAAGTTTAAGGGCAAGTATATTATAATTAAATCGAACCATTTAAGTGAAACTCTAACCATCATTGTTAGAGTTTCATTTTTGCGTAAATACATGGAGGGAAGGAGGAGCCTTAATGAATATACTCTTATACATTGTCTTAATCCTCATCGGAGGAATCCTGGGAAACCGGAGACTCCTTCCGGAATGGGTGATGAAATACATGGATCAGATACAATTTATCTGTCTCCTGCTTCTCCTGTTTATTATGGGAGTGTCCATCGGACTGGATGAGGAAGTGATCCGCTCCTTCGGAACCATCGGTATGCAGGGAATTTTCTTTGCGGTGGCTTCCATTGTCTTCAGCGTGCTGGGAGTTAAATTGATTGCACCCTATGTGTTTTCCAAGGGAGGTGAGGAGGAATGAGTATCGCCATCTTAGCAGCGGTTGCCTTCGGCATCCTCTCCGGAATTTTTGTCTTTCCCTCCTCCATGGAAAGCTCCATGGGTCTTTTTATCAACATCGGACTGGGACTGCTTCTTTTCTTTGTGGGAATCGATATCGGATCCCATCGGGGGATTCTCTCGAAAATCAGGAGGATCGGCTTCAAGGTTTTTCTCGTTCCCCTGATGGTGGCCATCGGAAGCATCCTGGGTACTGCGGTTGCAGGGATAATCATGGGAGTTGCATTGAATGAATCCGCAGCCATCGGAGCGGGTTTCGGCTGGTATTCTTTGTCCGCCATCGAGCTTTCCAGACACAGCGCATATCTTGGGACTCTTGCTTTTGTGACCAATATCTCAAGGGAAGTTATTGCCCTGGTCACCATTCCCTTTATCGCCAAATATGTGGGGAAACTGGAAGCCATTGCTCCCGCCGGGGCCACCGCCATGGATACGGTGCTGCCGGTGATTTCCAAGGCCACCAACGCCAATGTGGCCATCATCTCCTTTATCACGGGAGTGGTTCTGTCCAGTCTGGTGCCGGTGCTCGTACCCTTTTTCATGCTGTTTTAACGGGATGATTTGAAAGGTGACGAAAGGAGGAAGAGGATGAAAAAATCCAAGGAAACCATAAATAATACCATCAATAATACCATCAATAATACGATAAGCAACACCAGCAATGAATGTGAAAAGGAGAACAGGGAAATCATTGTGAGAGATCACGCGAAAGATTTTTTGTTGGACATTCTCCCTAAGGATCGTGGTATACTGAAAGAGCTACGGGACTATGGTGAAGAGCATCATGTCCCCATTGTCGAGGAGGAAGTGGCTGCTCTTATAAAGGTGCTGACCCGTACCTCGGGAGCGAAAAATGTCCTTGAAATCGGCACCGCCATCGGATACTCGGGTTGCATTTTCCTTGAAGCCATGGGAGAAGGCGGGAAGCTCACCACCATCGAGCGGAATGAAGAGATGCTCCGTCTTGCAGGAGAAAATTTCAGGAAAGCGGGACGGGAGAACTCCGTCAGGATCCTTCCGGGAGATGCTTTGGAAATTCTGCATTATTTAAAGGGAGACTACGATCTGATTTTTCTTGACGGAGCCAAGGGGCACTATCGGGAAATGCTGGATCTTACGATTTCACTGTTGAAGCCGGGAGGGCTTTTAATCTCCGACAACATTCTTTTTAAAGGAATGGTTACGGGAGAGCATCCGGTGAAGCGGCGAAAACGGACCATTGTCAATCGCATGAGAGACTATCTGAAATATATCTGCGACCATCCCCTGTTGGACACCAGTATCATTCCCATCGGAGACGGGGTTGCCCTCTCTTACAGGAAGAATGAGGTGGAACAAAAAGGATTGTCGGAGCGTATTGAGAAGAAGGAGGACTCTGAATGAAAAGAGTTGAACTGCTGGCCCCGGCCGGTGATTTGGAACGACTGAAAATGGCCGTTATGTATGGGGCCGATGCAGTGTATCTGGGAGGACAGATCTTTGGTCTTCGGGCTGCTGCAAAGAATTTCACCCCCGAGACCATGAAAGAGGGCGTGGACTTTGCCCATAAACGGGGAGTCAAGGTCTTTCTGACCTTGAATATCATTCCTCATAACGATGATTTTGAGGGTCTGGAGGACTATCTGAGGCAAGTGGAAAAGATCGGGATTGACGGTGTCATCGTCTCCGATCCGGGAACCTTCCAGATTGTCCAGGAAACTATACCGGAAATCGACATTCACATCAGCACCCAGGCGAATACCACCAATTACCGAACCATCAACTTCTGGCAGCAACAGGGAGCAAAGCGTGTGGTCCTTGCAAGAGAGCTGAGCTTTAAGGAAATCCGGGAGATCAAGGAAAAGGCCCGCCCCGACGTGGAGCTTGAGGCCTTTGTCCACGGAGCCATGTGCATTTCCTATTCGGGACGGTGCCTTCTCAGCAATTATATGGCAAACCGGGATGCAAACCGGGGGGAGTGTGCCCAGCCCTGCCGCTGGAACTACTATCTGGTGGAGGAGCAGCGTCCGGGAGAGTATATGCCGGTGTATGAGGATGAAAAAGGAACCTACTTTATGAATTCCAAGGATCTTTCCATGATCGGCCACATTCCCGAGATGATCGAATCCGGGATCGAAAGCTTGAAAATTGAAGGACGGATGAAAACCATTTATTATGTGGCAACCATCGTCCGGGCTTATCGGATGGCCATCGACGCTTACTATGAAGACCCGGAAAACTGGAGTTTTCAGCCTGAATGGCTGGAGGAGATTAAAAAGGTCAGCCATCGGGAGTTCACCACAGGATTTTATTTTGAGAAACCCGACGAAAAAGAGCACATCTATCAGGATAAGACCTATCACAGGGATTTCACCTTCGTGGGTCTTGTCAAAGAGTATGACCCCGGAAAGAAGATCGCCCTCATCGAGCAGCGGAACCGCTTTTTCAAAGGAGATACCGTTGAGATTGTGGGTCCGGGAAAAGAGGTCTTCACGATGGATATCAAAGAGATGATCAATGAAGAGGGAGAGGCAATTGAAGTGGCACCCCACCCCAAGCAACTGGTGCGGATCCCTGTGGATCACCCGGTGAAACCCTATGATATGCTGCGAAAGGAAAGGATGAATCATGATGAATAAACCGATATTAATTGGCATTACCGGAGGAACGGGCTCGGGAAAAAGCACGGTGGCTCATGCAATTTATGACAGCCTGACGGAAAAAAACATCGCGATTATTGAACAGGATGCCTACTATAAGGACCAATCCCATCTTTCCTTTGATGAGAGAACTAAAACCAATTACGACCATCCCTTCGCCTTTGATATGGATCTGTTAGTGGAACATCTTCAAATGCTGAGGAACAATCAGGCCATTGAAAAACCGGCCTATGATTTCGAGCGACATACCCGAAAGCCGGAAACTGTTTTGTTTCAGCCCAAGGACATTATTATCCTTGAGGGGATTCTGATTCTTGATGAACCCCGGCTCCGGGACATGCTGGACATAAAGATTTTTGTGGATACCGATGCCGATGTCAGGATCATCCGCCGGATTATCAGGGATATCAAGGACCGGGGAAGAAGCCTGGACTCCGTCATCGATCAATACTTAACCACCGTGAGGCCTGCACATCTTCAGTTTGTGGAGCCCAACAAGAAGTTTGCTGACATTATTATTCCTGAAGGAGGCTTTAACCAGGTGGCCATCGACATTATGATTGCCAAGGTGAAATCCATTATTCAGGAGCGCGGGAATGTGTAACGTGAGCATGAAAATGAGCAACATGACATGAATATGAGCAACATGAGTATGAAAATGAGTTACAGGAACGCAGGGAAGAGAGAAGTCGGGAAACCCGTCATAGGGGTATGAACGGAATTGAAAGGTATGCTATAATTATAGTAAGGGTATAATTAATCAAAGGGGGCAATCAGATGAATATCGCTTTTTTCATTACACCGAAACATGAAAGTGTCTGCCTGGATAAGGATGCAACCATGCGTCAAGCCTTGGAAAAAATGGAGTATCATCGCTACACCGCCGTACCGCTTGTAGATAAAAAAGGACGGTATGCAGGAACCCTCACTGAAGGGGATTTATTATGGAAGCTGAAAAATACATCGGATTTAACTTTTGAACAGACCAACAAAATTTCCTTGAATGATGTACCGAAACGAATGAAGAATAAGCCGATTTCCATCAACGCGGAAATTGATGAGATTATTGATATGATTATGAACCAGAATTTTGTCCCCGTCGTGGATGACCACAAGGTTTTTGTGGGGATCATTACCCGTAAGGCAGTGATGTCCTATCTTCGAACTCTTGCCTATGGGGAGAGGAAAACCTTTGAAAAGCTGCAAACCGCCTTCGGTCTTTCATAAAATCGGGGGAATGTTGAGGCAAATCTGAAAAAGCAGGTGATTCAATGTTCAAAGCATCATTTCAAAACGATTATAGTGAAGGAGCCCATCCTGATATCCTGAAAACCCTGGAGAAATCGAATTATGCCTCCATGGTGGGATACGGAGAGGATCCCTTATGCGAGAAGGCGAAAGAGCTGATCCGTGAACAACTGGGGGAAAACAGGGACTCGGACATTCACTTTGTTGCAGGGGGCACCCAGGCAAATCTGATTTGTCTCAGGGCAATGTTAAAGCCCTACGAATCGGTGATCGCTGCCACCAGCGCACACATTGCGGTCCACGAGACCGGGGCCATTGAAGCCACAGGTCATAAAATCAATACCGTATCCACAGAGGACGGAAAGCTTCGTCCGGAAGATGTCATTTCAGTGATCGATGCCCATGAGGATGAGCATATGGTCCTGCCCCGGGTCATCTATTTATCCAATGCCACGGAAGTGGGAACCATTTATCACAAAGAGGAGCTTGAAGCTCTTCACCGTGTGGCAAAGGAACGGGATCTGTTGCTCTTTATCGATGGAGCTCGGATGGGATCCGCACTGACTGCCGGGGATAATGACCTGACTCTGGAAGACTTGACCCGCCTTACCGATGTATTTTACATAGGGGGGACAAAAAACGGAGCGCTGATGGGTGAAGCCATTCTGATCAACAATGCTTCTTTAAAGAAGCATTTTCGTTTTCATATTAAACAGACAGGAGCATTGATGGCAAAGGGACGGGTTCTGGGAGCCCAGTTTACAGGACTCTTTCAGGAAAATCTCTTTTTCCGGCTGGCAAAACACGCCAATGACCGGGCTGAAGAACTGAAGACGGGAATCAAGGAAGAGGGATACGGATTTCTTTCCGAGACCACAACCAATCAGATTTTTCCGATTCTCCCCGTCAACGTGGTGGAACAGTTGGAAAAACATTACCGGTTTTATCGCTGGGCTGTTGTGGATGAAAAACACGTGGCCCTTCGGCTGGTGACCTCCTGGGCCACAGAGAAAAGCACAATTGAGACCTTCCTGAAGGATCTTAAAGAGATAGCCGCCAATGCTTAAATAAAGGTATAAATAAGAGGAATATTACAGCAAGGAGATGAGATCATGAAATTTTCAACACTTCCCCCAAAGGGAACCTTCGATGTGTTACCGGAGGAAATGGAACTGAGAAACTGGATGCAGGAAACCATCAGGGAGACCTACGAGGAAAACGGGTTTGCCCAGATTGAAACCCCCTGCATTGAAAACCTGGACCTGCTCACAAACAGCGAAGGTGGAGAAAATCTCCAGCTGTTGTTTAAAATTCTGAAACGGGGAGAGAAGCTGAACCTTTCCGAGGTCACGGAAGAGATGACGGAAAATGATTTGGCGGATTTAGGGCTCAGATTTGACCTGACCCTTCCCCTCAGCCGATTTTACGCCAACAACCGGAATGACCTGCTAAACCCCTTCAAGGCTTTTCAAATAGGAAATGTGTGGAGGGCGGAGAGGCCCCAGAAGGGACGGTTCCGACAATTCACCCAATGCGATATCGATATTTTAGGAGACGAGTCCATTTATGCGGAAATCGATCTTATCTTTACCGTGACAAAAGCCTTAAAACGCTTAGGATTTGAAAACTGCAAGGTGAAAATCAACGACCGGAGACTTCTTCGGGAGATGGTGAACCGGGCAAAGCTTCCCGACGGGGATTTTGACAGCATCTGTATTTCCCTGGACAAAGCGGATAAGATCGGCTTACAGGGAGTCAAGGATGAGCTTCTCGGAAAAGGCTTTCTAACGGAAAGGGTGGATCATCTTCTTGCTTTGCTGGAGGAGGTAAAAGCCCAGGGACTGGATGCTTTTGAAGGAGAAGAAGCGGAGGATCTGAAGCTGCTGATTCATAACATTGAAGAGTATTTTCCCATTGAGTTTGAACCCACATTGGTTCGGGGAATGGGATATTATACGGGACCCATTTTTGAGATTGAAAGCGAGGATTTTAAAAGTTCCATCGCCGGAGGAGGACGCTACGACAATCTCCTCTCCAAATTTCAAAAGGAATCCCTTCCTGCTGTGGGAGTCTCCATTGGATTCGAGAGAATCTTTTCTATTCTCATGGAAAAGGATTTTTTGATTCCCGAGCGTCGGAAAAAACGGGCTCTGGTCTTTACCAAAGATGAGGATCTTCAAAGGGCCATCGCCTTTGCCGAGGGTCTTCGGGACAGGGGACAGATCGTCTCCCTGGTAAGGGTTTTCAACAAGATGGGAAAGAAACTCAAGCAGCTGGAAAACACCTATGATCAGGTGGATGTGATCCGGGATGAAACGGTGCTGGGGGATTTACTGGAAGCCCATGAGCTGTAGGGTTGAAATCCAAGAAAAAGAGTGGATAAAGCAGAATTGAAAAGGGAGAATTCTCCCTTTTTCGGTTCTGCTTTTTTGTGGTATTTGAAAAAGATGAATTTTTTTAAAAAACACTGTTGACAATGTGACAAGCATGTCATATAGTAAAAACAGATAGAGGCGACGAAGGTGTCATATGACGGCTTCGTCATATTTAGACTCTAAGCATGACAAGGCTGTCATATCCGTAAAGCAGATGAGAAGGCTGTACCAGAGACCAATAAGAGAAACAGATCGCAGAAGACATAGGAATTTACCAGAAAAGGAGGAGTAAAATCATGCCTCACTCAACATTTTTCAACATTGATGAGGAAAAACGGCAAAAGATCATCTCTGCTGCAATGAAGGAGTTTTCCAAGCATACCTACACCAATAGCAGCATCGCCAGGATCATTAAAGATGCAGGAATTCCACGGGGGAGCTTTTATCAGTACTTTGAAGGAATTGATGATTTGTATCAATATGTGCTGACAATTATCGGGGATGAGAAAATGGCCTATCTTGCACCGGTCATGGCCGCCATGGAGAAGGGGGAAACCTTTGTAATTTTAAAAGAGCTGTACCGGGCAGGAATTCAGTTCGCCAAGGATCATCCCAAGTATGCGGGAATCGGAAATCAGCTCTTTAAAGAAAAAAAGGCCGTACGGGATCAGATAACGGAAGGACTCATGGAGCGGAGCATCGCCTTTTATGAAATGATTTTCCAGCAGGGCCAGGAAAAAGGGGAGATCGACCCTAAGGCAGACGTTGCGACCGCAGCCTATATGGCCCATACCCTGAACATCAACCTGGCGGATATGGTTCTCGAAGGAAAGGAAAATCAGAATTTGATGGATCATGTGGATGAGTATTATGAACGGGTGGAGAAAATTCTCTATATCTTTGAAGAGGGTCTCAGAATCAAAGAAAAGGAAAACAATCAAAATGGATGAAGATGGATTCCAATGGATCAAAGGAAGTCGAAAAAGGATGGAAAGAGCAATGATTATTCGGGTGTAAGTGAGAGAGGAGAATAAATATGAACAGGCATGAGTTATTGGATCGTTTAACCTGTCGGATTGGTGGAATGGCTGCGGGAGAGAAGAAGTTTTTCGCAAAATCCATCAGCAAAGAATCTTTAAAGAATGTCATAGAATCCATAGAGATGAAGCTTCCTGAGTTTGTCGGAGAAGGGGTCTATAAAGTTCAGGGAAAAACAGAGGAAAGTGAAATCCAGGGGGACTTCATGGTGTATCAATGGCTGGGGGATGACTATCCCACCCTGATTTATCATCACGGAAACAATGAACAGCCCTTCAATTTCGGGAAAACTGCTAAAAATACCTTTCGTGATATCATCAAAAATCGAAAGGATCAGCTGGGCACAAATGTGATTCTTCTCCGGGCCCCCTTTCATGACCAGGGACTAAAGGAATATACTGTGAAAATCACAGAGGGTAGAAATTTTATTGCCATGCTTGCGTTTTCCGCAGTTCTGACGGATCATCTTGTGAAGGCTCTGAAGGAAAAGACCGGAAAACCCGTTGCAGTGGCAGGATTCAGCCTTGGAGGATGGGTGACCAATCTTCATAAAGCCTACTTTGACGAAGCCGACTTGTATATTCCCATGGCGGCGGGAGCGCTTTTGGGGGAGATTTTTCTCACCTCCCGGTATCAGGCACTGGCAGGTCAACCGGCTCTGGATGATCCGGAGGAGCTGCGAAGGATACTCAATTTTCAGGAGGATTTTTTAGTGAAGCCTCAGGAAAATCTCTATCCCCTTTTAGGGAAGTATGACCAGATCATTGAATATGATGTGCAGAAGTCATCCTATCCTGAATGCACCATCAATGTGGCGGAAAAGGGACATGTGACCGCTGCAACCGACGGGGACCTTCTTTATGCTCATCTTCAAAAGAGTCTTGATCAAATGGAGATTCAGAAGGAAGCATCATAGGATGGAAAAAGGATGAAGATCATTGAAAATAAAGGAGGGAACAGTATGTTTAAAGTGGAAAATCTGCATTTTACCTACCCGAAGAATAAAGAGGAGACCATCAAGGGGATCGACTTTGAAATCCGGGAGGGGGAAGTATTCGGACTTCTTGGACCCAGCGGTGTGGGGAAAAGCACCACACAGAAAATTCTGATCAAAATCCTTCAGGACTTTGAAGGAAGCATTACCTATAAGGGGAAAAATCTGAAAGACTATGGCAGGGATTTTTACGAGGAGATCGGAGTGGGTTTTGAAATCCCCGTACATTTCTCTAAGCTCACCGCCATGGAAAACCTGCAATTTTTTATGAAGCTCTATAAGAATCATGAAGAACCCGATGAGCTTTTAAAGAAACTTGGTCTCTATGAGGACCGGAATAAGAAAGTCGGTGAATTCTCCAAAGGCATGAAGGTTCGGATGAATTTCGTGAAGGCTCTGCTCAACAAGCCGAAGATGCTGTTTCTTGACGAGCCCACCGCAGGACTGGATCCGAAAAATGCGCGGATTATTAAAAACCTGATCCGGGAGTACAGGGATCAGGGAGGAACCGTGATTCTCACCACCCATCTGATGAATGATGTGGAGGAGCTTTGTGACCGGGTGGCCTTTATGGCAGACGGAAAGATCGTGGAAATCAACTCACCGAAAAATCTGAAGCTCCAGCATGGCGACCGGAAGGTGGAAGTGGAGTATGAAATGGGAGAGAAGCTGGAAAGCCAGATGTTTTCCCTTGACGATCTGAAAGAGGATGAAGAGTTTTTCCGGGTTGTGAAAAATCACCGGATTATTACCATGCACTCCAAGGAAACGACCCTGGATGATATTTTTATCGACATTACCGGGGGTGAGAGCAGTGAAGAATCTTAGGGTATTGTTTATGGGGGAAATGCAGCGACTGCAGAGGTATCATATTATTGCAGCCAGTCTGGTTGTGGCGGTGATCTGGATCGGGGTATTGCATTTTACCGACGTGGACGATGTGACCAGCATCTTTCCTCTGCTTCTTTTTCTGGATGCCACATCCATGTCCATCACACTGATTGGTGTCAGTATGTTTTTCGAGAGGGAGGAGCATACCTTGAAGGCCCTGTTCGTCTCCCCCATCACCAAGGGAGAGTACATGATTTCCAAAATTATCGGGAATATCGTCTCGAATCTTCAGACACTGGTGATTCTTTATCTCTATGCCTGGTTTTTCAAGGAAATCAACTTGAATATCTTCCTTTTGGTGTTTTATGTGATTGTGATCAGTGTTTTTCACTCCATGATCGGATTTTTGCTGGCCTATCGCTCAAAGAGCTTTACCGAACTGTTGACGGGAGTGCTGAAGTACATGTTTATCTTTTTAATTCCCGTTGTTCTTGAGCAGGTGGGGGTCATCACGGGAGATTTGCTCACAAATCTGATGTATGCTCTTCCCACAAAAGCAGCCCTTCTTCTGCTGAATTCCACCACCAACGGAGTGGAAACCTGGGAAATCTTATACGGAATTGCATATCTTATCGGACTCTCCCTGCTTCTCAGTGTGGTCATCCGTAAAGGATTTGAAGAGTTCGTTGCAAAGGAGAGTGGTATCTGATGTTTACAACCTTTATCGGAAGTGAATTTAAAAAGTGGACACGGGATTCTCTCACATTGTTTATGGTCGTCTATCCCATTTTTTTCGCTCTGATCGGGAGATATTTACTTCCCTGGGCCGACGAGAACACAGCATTTTCGCTGGTCCTCTTCGGGGATTTTGCCATGGCGGCACTGGCACTTCTGACTCCAATGATTTTCGGTGCCTTAATGGGGTTTTCCATTCTGGATGATCGGGATGACGGGATTTTAAATGCCATACGGGTCTCGCCCTTAAGCCTCAGCGGATTTTTAGCTTTCCGTGTGGTCTTAGTCACTTTACTTGCCTTTCTGGCTGGATTTGTGGTGATGTCCGTCGCGGATTTCGGACCTCTGACCGTGGGCCAGACTCTGGTGATTGCCGCAGTGAATTCTCTTAGCGCTCCCATTACCGGATTTTTGATCAATGCCTTTGCCAATAATAAAATCGAAGGATTTGCAGTGATGAAGGGTGCGGGAACGCTTTTGATATTTCCCGTCATCGGTCTGATTTTTACCGATGCCAGGGAGTTTATCTTCTCTCCGGTACCGGGATTCTGGCCCGCAAAGGCCATCAGTGTCCTCTTTCGGGGAGAGGGAGCCTTGAACCTTTCCTATGAGATGTATCTTTTGATCGGATTTGCTTATGTGGTTCTCTTAAATCTCGGGGTGTATCGCCTTTTTGTGAAAAGAACCCGTCTTTAGTGGGTATAAGGGAAGATGAGGAGGCGATGGAAAATGAAAAACAGGGAAATGATGAATAGGGAAATTGACAAGTATACATCACTGGGTCTGAAGTCCATTTCATTGGGAGAAATAGAAGGGATGAAGGTGGGGAATGCCCAGGACCTTAAAGGGATCACCGGGTGCACCGTGGCCATTTTTGAAGAAGGAGCGGTTGCCGGAGTGGATGTGCGGGGCGGCGCTCCCGGAACCAGGGAGACGGATCTTTTGAAATCCGAGAATCTTGTGGACCGGGTGCACGGAATCATCCTGGCCGGGGGAAGTGCCTTTGGCCTTGATGCCGCATCGGGAGTCATGAAGTATCTTGAGGAGAAAAATATCGGATTTGATGTTGGAGTGGGAAAGGTGCCCATTGTCCCGGGCGCGGTGCTCTTTGATCTGATCATGGGGGATCCCGAATGTCGCCCCGATGCAAAGATGGGCTATGAAGCTGCAAAAAATGCGGGGAAGGACTTTCAGCAGGGCAGTGTGGGTGCCGGAACCGGGGCCACCGTGGGAAAGATCCTCGGGAAGGAGTTTGCCATGAAGGGAGGCCTCGGAGCCTTTGCCTTTCAGATCGGGGATTTGAAAGTGGGAGCCCTGGTAGCGGTTAATGCCTTTGGGGATATTGTCAAGGATGGAGAGGTACTGGCCGGGGTCTATGACCGGAAGAAAAACCATTTCCTTACGACGGAAGGTGCACTCTTACAGGGAGGCCGGGAAAACCCCTTTAACGGAAATACCACCATTGGAATCATTGTCACCAACGGAAGCTTTTCAAAGCCGGAGATGAACAAAATTGCTTCTATGGCCCAGAACGGCTACGCAAGAGCCATTTCCCCAAGCCATACCATGGTTGACGGAGACACGGTTTTTGCAGCTGCCACAGGGGTCGTGAAAGGAAAAGTCAACGATGTGAACCTGGCGGGACATCTTGCAGCTCTTGCAATGCAGGAAGCTATCTACCGAGGCATTATGGAGGCGGAAACCTTGGATGGAGTTCCCGGTCGAAGTGAAATGAAAGACGAGTAATAAAGTGGGATTATTTTCAATTATTTTGAACTTTTTTCTTCCATTGATCGTTTAAAGAGAGAGAAGATGAAATAAATCCTGAGGAGGAATGAAAATGATTGTGACAACCACTGATCAAATACCCAAAAAAGAAATTATTCAGGTAATCGGTATCGTGAAAGGAAACAGTATTCGGGCAAAACACCTTGGAAAAGACATTATGTCGGGATTTAAGCATCTTGTGGGAGGAGAACTGAAGGAATACACAAAAATGATTGATGAAGCCAGAGATGCAGCCTACGACAAAATGGTTGCAGAAGCCCGGGGTCTTGGAGCAGATGCTGTGGTTTCAATGCGATACTCCACATCCGCCATCGCTCAGGGAGCAGCGGAGGTTATGTGTTACGGAACAGCAGTAAAGCTTGTGGATGCGGACTAGGAATGTAAATTGAATCCCCCGAAACGTCAACGGATGATCCGGCGTTTCGGGGGATTTTTTTGTTGAAACAGTTCCTTTGATTGAACTGCCGGGTCGTTTTTTGTTATGATAAACTCAGAGTGATATTAAAAGGAGTGAAACCATGTTTGAAAAACGGATCTTTCAAAACCGTATTATGATTGAAGAAACAAAGGAAGAGGATCTCGATCAGGTCATCGCCATTGAAGGCAAGGAGGAGAATCGCCCCTTCGTCTATCAGTGGTCAAAGGAGGATCATCGGAGAACCATGGCTTCCGTGGACGAGATGCATCTTGTCATCCGGAATCTTGAGGGAAAGATGATCGGTTATATGATTCTTGCGGGAAGAACCAGCCCCCACCTGTCCTTTGAGCTGATGAGGATTACCGTCGATGAGAAGGGGAAGGGTTATGGAAAGCTGGGAGTTCAATGGGTGATGGAGTACTGCTTTGAAGAGCTGAACTATCATCGCCTGTGGCTCGATGTGTTTACGGAAAACACGGGAGCCATCGCTTTGTATGACAAACTGGGATTTTATGAGGAAGGAATATTGCGGGATTGCAAGAAATATGGAGACCGCTATCGCTCGATGAAACTCTATTCAATGCTGGAGGAGGAATACAGGGAATGCAGGGAAAAGTGGAATTAGAAAAGGAAATTCAGAGGATTGACGGACGGGGATATAAGGCCTATAAGGATCTGAAGGGGCTCTATGATTTCGGATCCTTTCAGCTGGCCATCGATTATGTTCAGGGAGACCCCTTTGCCTCTCCATCCCGACTTCGGGTGATTGTTCCAATGAAGGTGGCAAAGTTTCCCGGGGAAACCTTCAATACTCCATATAAGAAAATTGCCTTTAAGGATTATCTCACACGGTATTTTCATAAAGTGCTTCAGAGAGAATACCGGGGTGTCGGAGGAACCGGGAAAAGCGGCATGCTCACCATCGATGCTCCCGGTCAGGAGATTCTTGACCGGACATCTGTCTATGTGGACCATGAGAAGGTGGAAGCCCGCCTTGAAGCGGGTCTTCCTGCAAAGGGACGGAGAATTCTGGGAAAGGGCTGTAAAATCATCTTTTTTGATGTGCTTCCCAAGATCGTGGAAAAGGCGTTGCTCTATGATAAAATTCCAGAAGACGAACTTCTCAGTCATATCCAATTGGCGGAGGATCAGCATGCCCTCCGGCAGGCATTGGAAAAAGAAAATCTCATCGCCTTTGTGGCCAACGGAAGCATTCTGCCCAGAGAAAGCGGGATTTCACAGAAACCCTTAGGGAAGAATGCAGTACCCTTTATAAGCCCTGAAAGTATGGAAATGACCTTCCGGCTTCCCCATAAAGGAGAAATTACGGGAATGGGCATTAAAAAAGGCATCACCCTCATCGTCGGTGGCGGCTATCATGGAAAATCCACTCTCCTTCAGGCATTGGAGTCAGGGGTGTATGAACATATCCGTGGGGACGGTCGGGAGTTTGTTCTTGCGGATCCCATGGCTATGAAAATCCGTGCCGAGGATGGACGAAGAGTGGAGAAGGTGAACATCTCTCCCTTTATCAACAATTTGCCCCAGGGAACGGACACAGTGGCCTTTTCTACGGAGAATGCCAGCGGATCCACCTCCCAGGCAGCCAACATTATAGAAGCTCTGGAAGGGGGCGCAACCACCCTTCTGATCGATGAGGACACCTCTGCAACCAACTTTATGATCCGGGATCAGCGGATGAAGGAGCTGGTTCATAAGGAAAAGGAACCCATCTCCCCCTTTATCGATAAGGTCGGGAGTCTACACCGGGAGAAGGGTGTTTCCACAATCCTTGTGATCGGAGGCTCCGGAGAGTATTTCGACGTGGCGGACCGGGTCATCATGATGGACGAATACCGGCCGAAGGATGTGACAGAGGAGGCGAAGGCCATTGCTGAAAGAGATCCCGACTCATCCAGGGGAGAAGAGCATGCAGCCTTTGGAGACATTACTCCGAGACGGGTTTTGAAGACCTCCTTTCCCAGGGATCGGAAGGGCATCAAAATCAAAACAAAAGGGGTCAAAATTCTTCTTTATAACCGTCTGGCCATCGAGCTTTACGGCATTGAGCAATTAATGGACTACAGCCAGACCAACGCCATCGGGGAGATCATCAGAATCCTTGCTCAGGGCCGCTACGATGAAAAGCAGACCATCTCAGAGATTCTTGACGACATCCATCAGCTGATCAGCACCGAAGGATTGGAAAAAATCGCGAGTTTTCAAGGGCATCCAGGGAATCTTGCAAGGCCCAGAAAGCTGGATGTACTGGCAGCGTTGAATCGCTATCGGAACCTTAAAACACTCCCTTCCAGCAAACGTTAATTAATTAACGATACCTCTATACAAGGCATGAGTTTTATGATACAATCCATTTGGTAGTTTGAATATGAAAGAGAGAAGGGACGAAATGGAAAAGTTTAGAAAGCTTTTGCTGAAGTATGCCAATAATGTGGAAGTGATTCTGGCCTTTCTGATCATCATCGGAATGACCATCGGCTTGGTAACAGTTGTACGCTATATGTTTGAGATCCCCCAGGTGGGAATTACTGATTCCTATGAGTTAGTGAAGAAATTCTTAAGTATGTCCCTTTTACTGGTGATCGGGATCGAGCTTGTACTCATGCTCCTGTCCCATTCATCGGTCAGCGTGTTGGATCTTGTGCTTTTTGCAACGGCACGGAAGATGTTGATTTACAGTGATACGATGATTGATCTTTTTATTGCAACAGCTGCGATTGCAGTTGTTTTCGGGATTAAAAAATACCTTGTGACATCAAAATATATGCTCCGGGAAGGAAAGATTCTCTCCGCGGCATCTCCCATCAAAAACGTGAACTTTGACATCGATACGGAAATTCCTGAAAACCGTGCCACCACCATCGGTGGTCTCCTCTGCCGCTTGTCAGAGGACGAATGCAAGCCCATCGAACCGGGAGCGGAATTCGTCATCGGGGATATTAAACTGAAGATCGTGACCATGAAGGACGGTCTGATCGAGGATGTTCAGATTCAGGAGCTGACAAATAAAAAAAGCGGGATCAGAAGCTCGAGAAAAAACAGTAATCACGATCCTATCCAGCCATAATATCCAGCGCTAAAAAAATCTTTCTAACCCATTTACAAAGGGTGGGTTCTATTGTATAATAAGTTTTGTCGCTAAGACGAGGTTAAAACGAGGTAAAACGAGCTGATGTGGCTCAGAGGTAGAGCACCTCCTTGGTAAGGAGGAGGCCGGCGGTTCGATTCCGCTCATCAGCTCCATAAAATCAACATATTGCAAGGTGTTTGGGATGTGATCGATCCCGGGCGTCTTGCTTTTTTTATACAACAGCTTTACACAAAAAAACACCGGACATAATTCTGCCGGTGTTTTTTCATGGTGATAAGGAGAAAGTTGGAGGGGGATCCAATGCATCTATGCAATATTACCGTTGCTGTCCTGATGATCTTCCAAAAATTCTCGCCCTTTAGGGGTAATTTTTGTTGTTTCCAGATAGATAAGGAAGACTGAGTTATCGTAACTCCCCCGAATAACCGTGGCTCCCTCAATGAATCCCTCTTCTTCAAGGTTCTCGATAAGATCACCCAGAATATTCTTCTCAACAAAATAATGAAGAGAGCCGGGGATTTTATTTCCTTGGCTTAAGGTTTTCAAAATGGAAAGCTCAACCGTCCGTTTATTCATAGAAACCACCCTTTCACACTGAAGATCCATGGAGATGCTGATATGGTCCCGGGAATTCGATAAAATCAACATGCGATTATTTAAACCTCGAAATTGATGGAGTATAAGTCGATCCGTCCATCGTCTCTTTCTGCGATCTGGTATTCCTCCTGAATTTCAGTTTGATAAGTTTCCCGGGAAACCGCTTCCATCTGAACTCCTGATAACAACACTAAACTGGCCGAACCTAAAATTAATGTGGATAAAAATACTTTTTTACTCATGAACACTCATCCTTTCATTTTTTATTATTTTCTCGTTCTTTACTCTGGTTTAACTTTATTCTATACTAGATACTAGAGGATGAAAAGCGAAATGGACTGCGCTTTTTGTCGAAATCATGGGAGCACATGCATGGAAATACCAGAATGAAGGAGTGTAAATACATGGATAAACCCTTTGAATCCTTCGCCCGGCAGTTAAAAGCCATCCGGAAAGACATCGGTCTCAGCCAGAGGGAAGTAAGCGAAGCTACGGGAGTTGCTTTGCGCACTCTTCAAATGATTGAAACCGGTAAAGTATTGCCGAAAATTGAAACCCTTCAGTATCTGTCGCCCGCCTATAAAGTGAACCTGATTCAGCTCTTCTCCGAGACGATGATTTCCGAGCCCGCCATGTATTATGAGTTTGTTAAGGAAGTGGAGTGGAAAATCGATCAGTCGGATCTTAGCCAATTGGAGAAGGACATAGAGACGGTGAAGAAATTTATCGAAACACAGACCAGTGAGTATTACATTTTACTACTGAACCAGTACAAGGCGATTCTGGAAAGCTATGCCCATATTAAAAAAGACTCGGATTATCAAAAGGCCTTGGAGATTTTGATCGAGGGACTGAAGCTTACCCAGCCGGACTATGATCTCAAACAATACGAAGAGTATCATTACTCGCCGATTGAAATCCGGTTATTGATGAACTTAGCCTTGGTTCATTGGAACTTGAAAAAGGACGAAATGTATTTCGACATCCTGAAATTTCTCTCCGACTATGTCTCGGAAAATGACAATCTTTACCCGAAGATTCTCTATAATCTCTCCAATGCCTACGGTCGCTTCGGGAATCATGAAAAAGAGCTGGAGTACGTAAGCAAAAGTATTGACGCCGCTATTCGTCTGCAAAGCTTGAAGGAATTACATTTTTTTTACTATACCAAAGCTTTGGCGGAATACTCTCTTCAGGATAAAAACTGGAAAAACAGTATACGCTTGGCCCTTTCCACCTGTGAGGCCTATAAGCAGGAGAAAATGAAAGAACGATTCATATACAGTGCAAAAGCTAAATTTAACATGCCCATCGATGACGAGGGGAGAATTCTGAATCAGTAATCAGTATGATTCCGAAGGATAACCAAGGAGGAGGACCCATGAACCGGACGACCTTTAATCAGAAAAGCGAATTTGTCAATGCAATGAGAATTGAAATTGAAGGAATTCCCTGTATGGTCTATCGGCCGATCGGGGAAAAGAAAGGGTATCCCACGGTGATTTATTACCATGGATGGTCTTCCTGTAAGGATTTTCAAGTCTTTAAAGGAGAGGTTCTTGCAAGCTATGGCTATCAGGTGATCATGCCCGATGCCATCCATCATGGAGAGCGTGAGCCAATTGATCATCAGCAGGAGGGAATGCTGGAGAAGTATTTCAGAAAGGTTCTTCTCCAATCCGTGGAGGAATCGGAAATAATTCTGCGCTATGTCCGGAAGGAATTAGCGGTGGAAAAGAACCGGATTGCCGTCATGGGTCACTCCATGGGAGGGTTTATCTCCTCAGGGGTGTTTGTAAAGGATCAGGATTTGAAGACGGTGATCGTGCTAAACGGCTCCAGTGCATGGTCCATTGTGGAGGATGAGATGAGAGAAACGGGAACTGAGGATGATCTGACACCAAAAGAGGAGGAGAGGCTTCGACAATTTGATCCCTATCATCATTTGGATGCACTGAAGGGGCGGCCGGTCTGTCTGATTCATGGAGAGAAGGATTCCGCCGTGCCTATTGAGGGACAGGAGGAATTTTATCACAAGCTTGAGGAGATCTATCGGGAAAACCCTGAGAAGATCCGGTTTTTCAAAGTTCCAAGAATGGATCACTATATCAGCACGGGAATGTTTGAGGAAAGCATCAGCTGGCTGAAAAATCATCTCTAAAAAGGGAAAAAGCTGATAATAACCCATAGAATCGGGGTAAGAGAACTGAAACAAGGAGGGATGACCATGAAGATCATTGCCAAGGGAGAAAAAACCGCAATCCGTCCCATCACCATGGAGGACGTTGAGCTGTTTACAAAGTGGTGGAATGACGGAATTGTGATGGAAGCCGTGGGGTTTCCGGAAGGTTTGGGAATTTCCGAAGAGAAAGTCCGGGAGGACTTTGAACGTGAAATCAAAGAAAGGGAAAGGGGATTTCCTGAGCATCGGAGATTCGTCATCCTTGACCGCTTGACGGATCAGCCCGTGGGAGAGATTTCCTTTGGGAAGATGGATCATAAAAACCGAAGCTGCAGAATCGGAATGAAAATCGGCGAACCCTTTGAGCAGGGAAAGGGTCTTGGGAAGGATGCCCTCGTAACCTTTATGGATTATCTCTATGAACGCTACGGTTTATGGACCATTCAGTTGGACGCCTTGGCGGACAACGAGAGGGCTCTCCACCTTTATCAGAGTGTGGGCTTTAAGGTCACGGAAGAGATTTCAGACTATTGGACCGATCCTCAGGGAAAGGCTAGAGACGTGGTTTTCCTTGAACATCGCCGGGATCCCCCGGGGCTGGTTGAACGATTGGAAAAACGATGCAGTGTCAGAGACTTTGCCAATGAGCCGGTTGCCCATGAGATCATTGAGGAAATCCTGGAGGCGGGACGATTATCCCCATCAGGAGGAAATGAACAGCCATGGAAGTTTGCTCTGGTGAAGGATCGGGAGCTGATCGGTAAAATTACGGAGACTGCTTATAATCAGGTGTGGATGGAGGATGCTGCTTTTCTTGTGGTGTTGATTACCGCCTTGGTTCCCGACGAAAAGGGGGGCAGAGACATTCAAAAAGCCCGGTATCCCGATTATGAAAAGCAGATTGAGAAAATGGACCTTCTCTTTTACGGAAGGATTAATCAGGAGGAGCATCAGACAAAAATTCCCGGAACCCATATGGTTCTTGCGGCCCTTGAGCATGGTGTTGGGTCCACCTGGGTCTCTTATTTTAATGTGGATGAGCTTCAGGAACTCTTAGAGTTATCCCAGAGCCAAATCCCGTCAGAAATTCTTGCATTCGGATATCCGGAACAGCCCATGAAGTCCACAAAGAAAAAGCCGATGGACAGCATTCTTCTCCGATATGAGTAGACGTAGCAAAGAGAGTTGGATAGGGGTTTTGGAAGGGAATGTTAAGTTTTCTTAACAATAATCATTCTCTATTGACAGTTTAAAAGAGGACAGTTAGACTGGTGTTAGATAAGCATACACTTATATTAATGAGGCTGTCAGTAAAGACCTCAAGGAGGGAAAACCATGAAGAAAAAAGTCGCATTCGTTTGTGTTCATAACTCCTGCCGATCCCAGATGGCGGAGGGATGGGCAAAAAAACTGGGAAGTCATGTTCTTGAAGTGTATTCAGCCGGAACCGAGGAGTATCCGGAAGTTAAGCCGAAGGCCGTGGAAGTGATGGAAGAGGCCGGTATTGACATGAGCGGCCATTACCCCAAGCTGTTAACCGATATCCCCGAGGAATTGAATATCCTGATCACCATGGGCTGCAATGTGGTATGCCCATTTGTTCCCAGCGATCACAGTGAGGACTGGGGTCTTGATGACCCTTCAGGAGGTCCCGTCGAAGGATTTCGAAAGACCCGGGACATCATAAAAGAAAAGGTGGAAGACCTGATTAAGCGTGTGGAATCGGGAGAGCTCTAAGAGAAAGAATCAGTACGGGAGGGGATCTTATGGCAAAAGTGGAAGTGAATAAACGTGCGCCGGATTTTATCCTGGAGGATTATCAAGGCAATACATTTCAGCTTTCGGATTTTCAGGAGGAGAAACATGTGCTGATCGCCCTGAACAGAGGGTTTGTATGACCTTTCTGCCAAAAGCATATGATGCAGTTGCATCAGGACTATCAGGAATTTGCGAAAAGAGATACCATCATCGTGGCCATCGGTCCCGATTCAAAAGAGAAACATCAGCGTTATTTTAAAGAGAAAGGGTTTGCATTCTACGGTCTTCCCGATCCCAAAGGAGAGGTGCTGAAGAAGTACGGACAGGAAGTGAACCTGTTTAAACTGGGGCGCATGCCCGCTCAAATGCTCATTGATAAAGAGGGAATCCTCCGGTATGTCCATTACGGGCACTCCATGAAGGATTTTCCCGGCAACGATGAAATCCTGTCATTAGTCGACGGGCTGTAAAAAAGGAATAAAAAGATCAATCCGACGGAAGGGAATCCGTCGGATTTTTTATTTTTTGTAGATCATTTTTTTTGTCATTCCTCCATCAATCACGATCTCAGTGCCATTGATAAACTCATTCCCCTTGTCCGAAAGAAAGAGGCAGGCCTTGGCGATGTCCTCGGGAATTCCCACCCGTTTGGAAAAGTGCTGATCATGGTCCTGATCCCGTAAATCTTCGTACTCCCCGGTATGGATCCATCCCGGACTGATACAGTTGACACGGATATGATCTTCGGTAAAGGATGAGGCCAGGGCATGGGTCAGGGAAACGATGCCCCCTTTGGATGCTGCATAGGCTTCGGAGTTCGGCTCCGACATTGTGGCCCGGGTGGAGGCGATGTTGATGATGGCCCCGCCGTTGGTCTCCCGCATAAGCCGGGCTGCTTCCCGGGAACAGAGAAAGGTTCCCCGAAGGTTGGTGTTGATCACCTGATCCCATTCCTCCACCTCAAGCTGATAAGGGGAATTAAACCGGGAGATGCCTGCATTGTTGATGAGAATGTGGAGTGTTCCGTAAAGCTCTTTGATTTTTTCCATCAGGGATTTAATCTCCTTGGGATTACTGATATCCGTTGCAACAAAGGTTGCGATCCCGCCCTTTGAAATCAGTTGACTTGCCAGATCCTTTCCCCGTTTTTCATCGATATCGGCGATTATAACACTTGCACCAAGTTTGCTATAGGTTTTTGCGATACAGCGTCCGATTCCGTTACTTCCGCCTGTGACTAAAACCACTTTTTTCTCATAGTTCATTTCCGCCCCTCCTTTTTATTCGGGATTTCTCTTTCTGATTGTTCATTGATTTCCTTCAATTATCCAGATATTTACCCATTATAAGCGGGTGGAACCGCCTCACGAGTGATTTTTTGGGAGATCTTTCATTTCCGTGGTATATATGTAGTGAGAGCAGATTGCAGAACGCAGATTAGGAGGAAAAACCATGAAGAAAGGAAAAATTACGATTCTTGTGATTGCAGGTCTTGTGGTTCTGGGAGGAATTCTTTGGCAGACCGGAGCCGTAAATTATTTTTTAGCCCGGACCTTTCTGGCGCCTGATTTTGAGGAGGATTTCCTAAATGATGAGGATCCCGCTGAAAACGGGAATGACACTGTCACTGAAAACGGGGATAGGATTGAGGATGAAGAAAATGAGCGTGATGAGACTGATGAGGCCGATGAGTTGATATCAACCGAGGATCTTGAATACGGAGTGGAGGTTCTGGCAGAGAATCTGGAGATTCCCTGGGAAATCCTTCATCTTCCCGACGGGCGGATTCTGGTCACCGAGCGCCCTGGAAGAGTGAGGATCCTCGATGAGGGGGAAGTTGCCACTCTCCACTCGGTAGAGCATATAGGAGAGGGAGGATTATTGGGAATGGCTCTTAGTCCAACTTTTCAAGAGGATTCCTATATTTATCTGTACTACACCTACCGGGAGGATGGGGACTATTACAATCGGGTTGCCCGCTACACCTTTGAGGAGGATTCCCTGGGCAATGAAGAGATAGTGATTGAAAGGATTCCGGGAGCACGAATTCATAACGGAGGCCGGATCAAGTTCGGTCCCGACGGGATGCTTTACATCGCCACGGGAGATGCTGCGGACCCACCCCTTGCCCAGGATATTGAGTCACTGGCGGGGATGGTGCTGCGACTGCGACCTGACGGTACGATCCCTGAGGATAATCCCTTTGAGGACAGCCCGGTGTATGCCTACGGAATCAGAAATCCCCAGGGGCTTGCCTGGCATCCTGTAACCGGAGAGCTTTACTCCAGCGGCCACGGACCCACTCGGATGGATGTCGTGAATCACATTAAGCCCGGCGCAAATTACGGATGGCCGGAAATCACCTGTGATGAAGAGAGCGATGAGTTTGAAGGAGCTCTGGTGTGCTATACCGAGTTTACACTGGCACCTTCGGGGATGGATTTTTTCCATCATGAAAACCTGGAGGAGGTGCCCCTTTACGTAGCGGGTCTTCGGGGCAATATGCTGATGCGCATCGATCTCACCGATGACGGGGAGTTCATTCGCCAGGAAGCCCTCTTTCGGGAATATGGCCGAATCCGGACTGTGGTTTTCCATGAAGGAGCCCTCTACATTGCTACAAACAATCAGGACGGAAGAGGAGTTCCCGCTTCAAACGATGACCGGATCTTTCGGATTACACCACGACTCCCATGATGAAGAGGCATTAAAAAAGCACCTTGGAGAAAATCAATTCTCTCCTGAAAGGTGCTTTTTCCTGTGTTTACGAACAACCGCAGCTGTCGTTTTTATCGTCGTCACTTCCGCAGCAACTCTGCTGATGGTTTTCTTCAGCATCTTCGGCACTGTGCCCGTGACCGCAGCAATCCTCATGATCATGATGGTGACTGTGCTCATTATGCTGTTTTACCAGTTCTTTCTCCACTTCCCGGAAGATTTTCTCCGCCTTTGCAAACTCCTCGTCACTGTCGATGTTCTCCAAAATCGGTCCTTCTTCGTCCTCCATGAACCGGTAAAGCAGAACATAATCCTCATCGGGCTTCACAAGGGCGATGTAGGCCTGTTCTCCAACTTTGAAAAGGGTCAGGACCTCGCAGGTGATTTCCCTGCCGTCCTCCAGAGTTAAGTTGATTGATCGATGTTCCATTGAAAAACCTCCATTTCTTAGGGCAATTTATCCTTTAATCAGTATACCTCAAGGGGAAGGATTTGGCAAAAGGAGCTTCTTCAAATGAAAAGGATTATTAGAACAAACTGTCCTGGGTATATAAATGATGTAGGAGTTTGAAGACAGTAAGGAGAGTGAAATCAATGGAACGTATGGGAACAGTCATAAAAAGAGAAAACAATAAAGCCATCATTCAAGTGGGTCGCAACAGCGGCTGCGGTTGAGCACAGAAAGCTTGCAGCAGTTGTGCTGCACCGGATAAAGTCATTGAACTGGACAACACCTTGAACGCCGATGTAGGCCAGAGGGTGGTTATTGAAATTGAAGAGGGACGGGTCTTTAAAAATGCCCTTTATGTATACTGGGTGCCGATTATCGCTTTGATCATCGGAATTTTCCTTGGAATCAGCCTGGCCGAAAACTACGGTTATGCTGATCAGTCGGATCTGATCGCTGTCGGTGTGGGAGTTCTTCTCTTTATCGGTAGCTATATGATCCTCAGTGTCATCGATAAAAGGCAGAACCGCAGCGGAAACATCGGTGTGAAGATGAAAAAAATCGTGGAATAGAGGGATGTTGCCGGAGATGAAAACCCTGTGGATTTTAGGAGACCAGCTGAACAAGGAGATGGAAGGATTTTTGAGAATTGACCCCAAAAGGGATGTGGTCCTGATGATTCAGTCCAGGGATCGCTCCCTTTGGAAAGCTGAACATAAACAGAAGCTGGTGCTGGCGTTTTCCGCTATGGGCCACTTTGTCATGGAATTAAAAGCGGAGGGCTATACCGTGGACTACCGGGAAGCGGAAAACTTCTCTGAGGGACTGAAGGAGCATTTTTCCGAATTCAACTCCAGGGAATGCCTGATTCACCGGCCCACCGACCAGCGAATAAGAACCATGATTGAAAAGGAAGGGGCAAAATATGAGGAGATCACCTTTGAAATCCTCAGTGAACGCCCTCTTTTTCTTGTGGAAAAGAAGCAGTGGGATAAATATTTGCCCAAAGGGAAGCCCTGGAAGCAGGATGAGGTCTACCGAAAACTTCGGAAGGAGTGGAAGATTCTCATGGAGGAAGACCGTCCCCTGGGAGGGAAATGGAGCTATGACAGTGAAAACCGCAAACCCCCGGGGAAAGGACTGTCTTTTCCTGCGCCATTAACCTTCCAACCCGACAGGATCACCCGTGATATGATGAAAAAAGTGGAAAAGGAGTATCCTGATCATTTCGGAGAGCTTAACAGCTTTTCCTGGCCCGTTACCCGGGAGGGGGCTTTACAGGCCCTGGAGCAGTTTATCGATGAGCGCCTGGCAACCTTCGGGGACTATCAGGATGCAATGATCGAAGGGAATCCCCTGATGTCCCATTCTTTACTTTCAGGGGCTGTCAATCTCGGACTTCTTACTCCGGAAGAGGTGATCCGCAGGGCGGAGAGGGCGTATCATGAAAAAAAAGCACCCCTTACCGCAGTGGAAGGCTTTATCCGACAGATTTCAGGATGGAGGGAATATATCCGCGGAGTTTATCTTCGAAGGATGCCTGAGTATGAACAGGTCAATAAGCTTAACCATAACAATCATCTGCCCGCCTATTACTGGACGGCTGAAACTAAGCTGAACTGTGTGAAAACCGCGGTCAGAGAGGTCAGGGAAAACGGCTATAATCATCATATCCAGAGGCTGATGGTTCTTGGAAACTGGGCCAATCTTATAAGGGTGAAACCTCAGGAGGTCTCCGAATGGTTTCTGGAAGCTTATGTGGATGCCTATGACTGGGTGGTGCTTCCCAATGTGCTGGGGATGGCTCTTTATGCTGATGGAGGTGTAATGAGTACGAAGCCTTATGTCTCCTCGGGGCAGTACATCCATCGCATGAGCAATTACTGTGAAAACTGCCATTATATCATCAAAGAAAAGCTGGGAGAAAAGGCCTGCCCCTTCCATGCGCTGTATTGGACCTTTCTTGAGGACCATCGGGAGAATCTGCAGGGAAATCCCAGAATGAGACTGATGTATGCCAACTGGGATCGGCAGAAGGAAGAGCAGAGGGAGGGCCTTTTGGAAAGGGGCCGCAAGCTTCTCAAAGAAGCGGAGAAAGAGAAAAAGTACAGGTAAGTACTCATTGGAAATCTCAAGTCACACCTTCGGTGCAACCTTTTTTGCCTTAGGGAAGTCTATAGAAGCAGAGAGATAAAAAGGAGGGAGACCATGAATCAGGGAATAAAGAGGAAGCGAATAGGGGAATGGGGATTTCTACTGGTCCTGATCATAATTCTGTTCTTTGTGGTTGCTTGTGAGGGCCAGAAGGAGGAGACCGGAGAAAAGAATACAACCGGGGGAGCGTTTATTGAGAAGGCGGATCTGGCTCCGGAGACAACAGAGATGATGAGCCTGTTTGGAAACACTACTGATTGGGTGTATCGCATCAATGTCCCCGAAGAAAGCCGCATCAGTTTAACGGTTGAATATTATGAGGACGGGGAAAAGCTGGAGGACCACGGTCCTATTTTGAATGGAGATGTCAGTGGAGAAGGAACGATCGTTATTGATTATGACCGGGGAGAGTTTCTTATGGGCATCGGCCATGCAAACGGTCAGCAGAGGATTAACACTACCCTGAATCATCCCGAATCCCGGGGGCACGTGATGCATTCCCTCGAAGAGAGAATCACTCTTGAAACCGGGAAGAACTATATCGGCGCCATCGTTCTTTCGGGAGACGGCCGGATTCAAAGCAGAGGGATCATGGATGAGGAAGGGATCCGTCTGAGCATCGAGGAAAATGATTATGTATATCTGTTTGTGCTGGAGTTTTTCGATTAGTTCTAACCCAATAGAATGATCTACTGATAGAATGATCAACTGAAGAAAAATAAGAGTCACCCTGTGATGAGGGTGCATAATGAGCCGACGGAGCAGAGTTCCGTCGGTTTTTACAGTGATCGGAAAGCCTTTCCATCATTCTTATATCCATCAGAAAGTCTTATGAGTAAAATTTCAACGGAGAGGGTATATAGAAACTGAAACAGTATATATAGACCAAAAATGATACATATATCCTATTTTAAATGAAAGAAGGTGCTCGTATGGCAAAAGAAATAACCCATGCTTCATTGAAAAAATTTAACACGGTGATGGGGTTCCTCCATTTGATACAGGGATTCCTGATGCTTGGATTCGCTGTGTTTATCGACCGGATCGCTGAGTTTCGGATTCCGGTATGGTCCTATTTTTTGACCTTTGATCAGACTCAGATGCGTCTGGTGACCGATCCGAATCAGATCGGAGAGGTTCCCTTCGGTATTCTGGTCTCCATGTTTCTGTTTCTTTCCGCCCTGGCCCACTTTATCATTGTGAGCCCCTGGGGAAATCCTATCTACAACAGGGATCTGGACCGGGGAATAAACCGGTTCCGGTGGTATGAGTATGCCCTCAGCTCTTCATTGATGATCGTTCTGATTGCACTTCTTTTCGGGGTGTATGACATCGGAGCATTAATTCTCATCGTTGCGGCAAATGCCTCCATGAACCTCTTTGGTCTTGATATGGAAGAGATCAATGAAGGAAAGGAAAAAACCAATTGGAAGCCCTTTATCTTCGGATCCTTTGCAGGGCTTGCTCCCTGGGTGGTTATCCTTCTTTACGCTTTCGGCAACGCCGATCCCTCTGAGGTCCCCTGGTTTGTTTACGCCATTGTGGGAAGCTATTTTGTGTTCTTCAACCTTTTCCCCATCAATATGATTCTTCAGTACAGGAAGGTTGGGAAATGGAAAAACTATCTTTACGGCGAGCGGGGATATATTATCCTCAGCCTGGTTGCAAAATCCGTCTTGGCCTGGCTCGCCTTCGCGGGAGTGATGCAGCCTTAAGGGAAGTCTTCATAAAACCTCGAAGAAGAATAACCGGTGCCGGGGAATACTCCGGCACTTTTTTTGGAGAACATTTTTTAGCGGAAAAGCTCTATGGAAAATCCTGTCCATTTATGCTATCATTGTCATATGTAAAAGTTTATGCATAACTCAAGCAAATAAAAGGCAAAACCATCGAAAGGTGGTGACGCAAAGCCACGAGTCTACGTCCTTCGGGATAGGATCGTCGGGTTGCTGATCCGAAAGGATCATTTCAAAGAAGTCTGTCCTTTTTAAGGGCGGAGTTTTGAGAATCCCGGCAACCGTAAGGTTGCTTTTTTATTAATGAAAAACAGTTCGGAGATAAGGGAGGCGAAAACAATCAGCGGAGAAATCACAGGAGTGATAGAGAATATTCTCAAAGTCACTCAGGCAAAAGTCGGGAGCTGGACCTATGACTTCCAGGAGGACACATACTTTGCATCGGAGGAGGTATTTCGTATTTTTGAAGTAAACAGGGAAGACTACTCCGGGACATTGGAAGGGTTTTACGCCTTTGTGCATCCTGAGGATGTGAGTGAAGTAAAACGCAGGATTAAAGAGGTTTTACAGGGAAATGCGCTGAACCATAAATTCCGGGTCCTTGTGGGCGGGGGGAAGGAAAAAATCCTTCATGTGAGGGCGGAGCAGTTTTACGGAGATCGGAGAAAACAAGGAAAACTCATCGGTCTTCTTCAGGATATTACGGATCAGATTCTTCTTGATAAGGGTATCCAAAGGATTCAAAAGGAGATTATGCAGGGGGATTATTTGCGTGAGCTTATGGGTGTGGCCCAGGATCTGAAGAACACCGAAGGGATCCGGGATGAACTGAAGAAAATCCGGGAGCAGATCCATGATGTGCATCAGGCATTTAAGATGGGAAGCTGGGTTGTGGATCTTTCCGATGGGAAGGTAAAGTGGTCACCGACAACCTACAAGATTTACGGGGTATCCCCGGACACCTTTGAACCCACCATCGAAGGCGTGGTGGACCGGATACATGAGGACGATCGGGAGAGAGCAATCGGAGTATTGCGGAGCCCTCAGGAGAAGAATCCCTTTCAAATGGATTTTCGAATTCGACGTCCCGACGGGAAAATCCGTTCAATTTCCCATCTCATTGAGAGAATAGCGGATGAAACCACCGGAGATGTCATCGGTTTGCGGGGAACTATTCAGGACATCACGGAACAAAGATCACTTGAAGAGAAAGTATGTAACGCGCAGAAACAGATGGTTGAAATGGAGAAACGCTTTAAGATTCTCGTGGAAAACGGGGATGATGTCATTGTGATTATTGACAAGCTTGGCATTATGAATTACGTCAGTCCTGCAGTGAAAAAACTGGCAGGCTTTTCCAAGGCGGAGCTTGAAGGGGACAGTCTCTTCCGGTATTTTGAAGAAAAGGAACTGGATAAAATCAAGCGGTTGATCGGAAAATCCATAAAGAAGCCGGAATCCACAGTAAAAGAGTTTGTCGTGTTTCGTGCACGGAGAGAAAAGCCCCTTTATCTGGAACTTCGGATGTCCAATTATCTTAAGGATCCCACTGTGAAGGGAATTGTAATGAACTGGAGGGACATTACCCATCGAGTGGAGATGCAAAGGAAAATCACCCATATCGCCAACCATGATGATTTGACAAAGCTTCCAAACCGCATGTATTTTCAACGGAAGGTAAAAACCGCGATTTACCGGGCAGAGAAACTGAAGCACCGCCTTACAGTGTTCATGCTGGACATTGACAGCTTCAAGCAGATGAATGATTCTCTCAGAGTCGGATTGGGAGACGAACTGATTGTGGCCGCCTCCCGGCGGATTCAAGAGATCCTGTCGGAGGAAACGGTTCTCTGCAGATATTACGGAGACCAGTTCGGGATCATGATCGAAGAGACCGGAGGAATTGAAAAGGATCAGGAGATGGGGGAAAAACTCATCAAGGCCTTTAATAAACCCTTCTTTATCGATCAATACGAGCTCTACATCACCGTCAGCATTGGATTTTCAATCTTTCCCGAAGACGGAAAGCAATGGGAGGATCTGTTGAAGTATGCGGGTACAGCTCTGCTTCGTGCCAAGGAGGAGGGGAAAAACCGTGCCAAGGCCTATTCCCCCGCATTGGACATTAAGAATTTCAAGAACTTTACCCTGAAAAACGATCTTCGAAAAGCCATTGATGAGGATCAGTTTATTCTTCACCTTCAGCCTATCGTGAATCTGGAGACCGGAGAAATCCTTGCTGCGGAGGTGTTAACCCGGTGGGAGCATCCGGAATGGGGAATGGTTGCTCCTGATGAGTTTATTCCTCTTATGGAGGAAACGGGACTCATCATCGATCTTGGCCGTCAGATTTTACGGAAGGTGTGTCAGCAATATCGTGACTGGATTGAACGGGGACTTCCCCAAATCAAAATTTCCGTGAATTACTCGGGAGTGCAGTTCTATCAAAAGAATTTTGTAAAAGACATCCAAAAGACCCTGAAGGAATTTGATCTTTCGCCGGAGTTTTTGATTATAGAAATCACCGAATCGGTGTTGATCAAGCAAAGCGGTCGCACACTGGAGGACATAAAGACCCTTCAGGAGATGGGAATTCAGTTTGCCATTGACGACTTCGGGACGGGATACTCGTCGCTTACCTACCTCAGTTCCATGAGGGTGGACATTCTAAAACTGGACCGGGGGTTTATCCGGGAGGTTCCCGATGATGAACGGAGCAACAAAATTTTAGGGGCCGTGGTCAAGCTTTCTCAGGAACTGAGGATGAAGCTGGTGGCAGAGGGCATCGAGGATTGGGATCAGCTGCTTCTTCTCCGGGCCCTGCACTGTGTGGCCGGTCAGGGCTATATTTACCGTGAGCCCGTGCCGGTGGATGTCTTTGAGGAGATTCTCGAAAAAAAAGACATCCAACCCCTGAAAAATGTTACGGATCTTAAAGGATATGACGGCGAAAGCAATGATGACGATCAGCGATTCTTTAAGGATCTGATCTTCGCGAAGATGACCATCCGGGAGTTTGCAGGAGAGACAGCGGACATCGGATTTACGGGAACCATCCTGAAGAGCATCGGGAGAGAGGGGCTTCAGTTCATCACCAATGTACAGATCCCCATCAGAAAGGACTTTATCCTGGAGTTTGAGATGGAGCTCTTCGGAGAGAGTGTGAAAGTACAGGGATTTCCGTCCAGAGTAAAGAAGCTGGAGAAGGAAATCTTTCAATACGGTCTGGTGTTTATCGGAATGGAGTCCCAAAAAGGATTTAAGCTGACCTTGGAAAAACTCAAAACTCATCATGAGTCGAAAAAAGAGCTCTCCCGGGGAGAACTCTCATTGGAAGAGATGATCGGATTTTTCCGGTCCAACCGGAATTTTACGGACTCAAATCCCTGGTAGGACTCAATTTTGAACAATGAAGCCGATCGGTGAAAATCGATCGGTTTTTATAGTGAAAATTCCGACAGAAAGTGGTACACTAGCAGTAATAGAGTTATTAGGGAGGGATTTGAGGATGCAGATCAAAACCGGGGCAAAAAAGTCGAAGGAGATCTCGAAAAGGGAGGAGAAAAACCGGAGACTTGCCTATGAAGCGGCAAAAGAGGGGATTGTATTACTGAAAAACAACGGGACACTGCCCATCGAACCGGGACCGCTGGCGATTTTTGGAGCAGGAGCATCCCATACCATAAAGGGAGGAACGGGAAGCGGAGAGGTGAAAGAGCGGCATTCCGTAACGATTCTGGAGGGTCTGGAAAAGGCGGGAGTCAAGGTAATGACCAAAGCCTGGATCGAAGATTTTGAAGACCATATGGAGGATGCGGAAAAACACTGGAAGCGACAGGTGCTGGGGAAAATCCTGAGAATGGATCGGGACGGTGCCATGGGCGCAACCCTGGAAATTCCTTCGGGGCGGACCCCTACAGAGCTGGATCTTGCAGAGAGTCAAACGGAAATCTGCCTGTATGTGATCTCCAGAATCTCGGGAGAAGGGGCGGACCGAAGCCCGAAGGACGACTCCTATCATTTAAGCTTTGAGGAGTTAAACAATCTTCGGCGCTGCGTGAAGCATTACGAAAAGGTCATTCTCGTTTTGAATACCGCCGGAGTTATGGACCTTGCTGTGATGGATGAGCTGCCTGAGCTCTCAGCAGTGGTGCTGATGGGTCAATTGGGGATGGAGGGGGGAACTGCCCTGGCAGACATCCTCTTTGGGAACATTTCTCCGTCGGGGAAGCTTTCCGATACCTGGCCCAGGAGGTATGAGGACATTCCCTTCGGTGAGACTTTCGGTGAAATGGGAGGCAGCGAAGAGGAGGAAGAGTATAAAGAAGGAATCTACATAGGATATCGTTACTTTGACACCTTTCAGATAGAGCCCCGGTTCCCCTTCGGATATGGACTTTCCTATACGGATTTTTCCATGGAGATGGCAAGGGGGAGGCTTGAAGGGTCAAAGGTCATCCTCGAGGTGATGGTGAAAAATACCGGAGAGCAGTATTCCGGGAAGGAAGTCGTTCAAATCTACGGAAGCTGTCCCAAAGGGCGGCTGGAAAAGGAAGAGAAGCGGCTGCTGATCTTTGGAAAAACCAAGGAGCTAGAACCCGGCATGGAGCAGGGCCTCCGTCTGGAGTTCGATCTTCGGGATCTTGCCAGCTATGATACGGATCGGGGAAATTTTCTTCTGGAGGATGGAGACTATGTGGTGAGGATGGGAAACTCCTCGAAAAGTCATAAACCTGTTCTGATTCTCCACACCAGGGAGACTTTGGTGGTGTCAAAGCATGAGAACATTGCATCCCCGGGGAGAATCATCTCGACCCTCTCCCAACAGAAGGATTTCCGGAAGGAATCGGCACCAGCAGAGGAAGAAGAGAAAAAGCAGATAAAGCAGGAAGACCTTGAGGGTCTTGAGAAAATCCACATCAGTTCCGATGCCTTTGAAACCGCGGATTATCGAAAGCCCAAGGAATGGCTGAAGGAAACGGGAGAGAAGGAGCCCCGTGAAGAGAAGTACAGCAGTCGAAGAAGCACGGATCTCCTCGATGTGGAGAATTTTATCGAGCAGTGTTCTGATGAGGAATTAATTGACATTATGGTGGGCGGGGGAATGTTTCCGAAAACCCCCTATTTCACTGTGCCCGGATCCGTGGGGAATACCACGTCGAAGTTTTGGGACAAGGGTCTCTCCAACGGAGTCTTATGTGACGGCCCGGCGGGGCTGCGTCTTCAAAAGACCTCGGTGATGGTGGATAAGAACAAGGTAAAGCCGGTGGAGATGCCCATGGAATTTATGAAGGCTCTTCCCGGGTTTATCAGACGACGGATGACGGCAAAACCCGAGGACGGAGTACCGCTTCATCAGTTTGCCACAGCGTTTCCCGTGGCCACAAGTCTTGCCCAGACCTGGAATCAGGATCTTCTTTACCGGGTGGGAAGGGCCGTTGGTGAAGAGATGTTCGAATATGGAGTCACCTATTGGCTGGCCCCTGCCATCAATCTTCACAGAAATCCTCTTTGCGGCCGGAACTTCGAATATTTCAGCGAAGATCCCATTTTGACCGGGAAAATGGCCACCGCCATAATCCTGGGAGTTCAGCATAATCACGGAAATTATGCCACGGTGAAGCATTTTGCCTGCAACAATCAGGAATTTAACCGCCAGAGAGTCTCCGCCAATGTGGATGAGCGGCCCCTTCGGGAGCTTTACTTAAAGGCCTTCGAGATGACGGTGAAAGAGGGCAATGTGGCTGCTGTGATGACAAGCTATAATAAAATTAACGGAATCTACGTTACAAACCGGGCGGATCTATTGAAAACCCTTCTTTGTGAGGAATGGGGCTTTGACGGGGTGGTGATGACAGACTGGTACTCCACGGGGAAGAAGTTTGCCAGCACCCGTGGAGCCGCAAAGGCCGGGAATCATCTTTTTATGCCCGGAACCAGGGATGACCGCAGGGATCTGAAAAGAGGGTTTGATGAGGGAGAGCTTCAACGGGAGGATCTCGGAAACTGTGCAAGACCCATCCTGAAGCAACTGATGGAAAGCAACAGCCAGCGAAGAGCCTTTAACCGTTTGATGATCCGTCCCTTCGAAGGGGAAGAGGATTTTGAGGAAATGCTGAAAATCGAGAGCGGGATCTGTGCCCGGAGAGGACAGAAGAAGTGGCAGTTCCACCCGGGAGGTCTCATTTATGACCGTCTGCTTTTCGGGAACGGTGCTTCTGATATCAACGAGTACGGGAATCTGATTCTGGAAGGGGATCAGCCCGTGGGGTATCTTCTGGCTTACCGGAAGGAGAAGGAATTTCTTCTCCGGATTCTGCCCGAGTATCGTTATCGGGCAAATGAAGTGGTTCGACAGATCAAGGAGATGTTTGACTATCAAAAAGGAATTTACACAATTCTCAGCAGCGGCGAGGAAGTGGTCTCGGAGATCCTGAAAGCCGAAGGATTCGAGGAAAAGGGACCGGTTCGTTATCTGGGAATTCTCTCCATCGATGAGGTGGTGGAGGAGCCGCAAAAATTAGAAGAGCCGGAAGAGGCAAGCCCCGTTGATGAGGAACCGGACCATCAACTGTCCATGGAGGAAATGCCGCCGAAGGTTCAGCCTTTGGCAGAGGGTGTTCATCAAGCTGTGGGAGACAGGGAGGAAGTGGAGTGGATCATCACAGAGCTTCAACCTGAAGATCTTGCTCAACGACTGAAAGCGTCATCCCTTCCCGTGGAAGGGGAGATGAGTCCCAGACTTTTCCATCAGTACATTAAGTCCCCCTATCGGGAGATCGCAAAGGAGTATGTTCTGAAGAACCGGGAAACCGGGGAGTTGATTGCCTACAGCACCTGGTGGATCGATGGGGAAAGCGGAACCGCCCTTCTTGAGCCTATTGCCTGCAGGGAAGCCTATCAGGGTCAGGGATATGCGAAAAAGCTTCTGGAGGAGAATCTGAAAGACTTGCAATCCAAGAATATAAAAACCGCCTATGTCAGCACTTCTGCCGATCACAGGCGGGCGATTATTCTCTTTGAAAAATGCGGATTTACGATGAAGCATTGGGGCAGATGGTTCCGGCTTCCTTAAGGTGCGGTGCTGATACAGTTAGTAAAAGGAAAGCTGCTATGATTAGCGGCGTCGATACCATTGCCAAATGTCCTGTGCCTCAGAAACGTCCAGATCCTTTACGGTAAAATCGGCTTTCATCATCGCCGAGAGAATCGTGGCATTGACGGAGGTGAGATTCCGAAGCTTCTGGAGGAGGTTGGTTTGAGTCTGCAATGACTGAATCTGTTGTCGTTTTAATAAAACAGTGGTTCGGGAAAATACGCGGTACCGCAGAAGAAGGTGATCTCCTTCAATGCGGTACCCTGCGTCGTTATAACGGAGATATCCGAACAGTGCCGAGAAGGGAAAGATCAGCATTCCCAGCCAGACCAGATTCCCGGGGATGAAATAAAATGCCACGGGAAGGGGAAGTAAAAAAACCATGGAACGGAAAAGATAGCGCTTTAAGGACCTTTTTGGAAGAGGCCTGAACTCTTCCCGATAGACTCTTTCCGGTGCAATCAGCCGAAGAAACTCCTGAAGCTCTTTTCGATGAATCAGGGGATGGATGGTGGTTTTAAAGCCGTCATCCTGGGAGGCTCCTCCCGCCACCTCCACCTGGAGGGTTGCATAGCCGAAGGGCTGACGCAGAAGGCCTTCAATCATGCGGATTCCCTGAATCCGGTGGGTTTTAATGGAGAGCTCCTTTTGTTCCAGGAGTCCACGGCGGATCAGAATTTCCTTTTCTCCCTTTTCGATGCGAAATTCCCCGTAGGCGAAGATAAAACGGAGAATGGAAATCAGCCAGGCGATGAGGAAGGCGATAAATACAAGAGAGATGATCACCGTGACTCCCGTGTTTTGAAAGATCCGTAAAAACCGGTTCAGCCACTCATCGGGAATCAGAGCAACTCCCTGACCGAAGACCACGGCGATAAAGGAGAAAATCACTCCGATCCCGCTGGAGGTCATTCCTGCAAGGGCAAGGCGTGTATAGCCCACAGTGTAGACTGCGGGTTTTTCTTTTTGCCTTTTTTCAGGTGCATCCTTTCCATGTTCATCCTTTCCATGCTCATCTTTTACAGGCTTGCTTACGTCATCGAAGCCTGCAGACTCGGATTTCACGGACGCGGATTCCACGGATTCAGACTCAGACTGAGGCTCTCCAGGTTCAGCTTCCTGCTTTAAGGCATCCCGGAGAAGGGTTGCCTTTTTTCGGTCAATGGCCTCGATATCGATTTCCGGCTCCTTGAAGCCCCCTGCTGTTTCGATCTGCAGGGTCACAAGGTTCAGGAAGCGATAGAACACGTTGGCTTTATAATTTACCGTCTGCACCCGTTCCTTTTTAATAAACCGCTCTTTTTTCACGAAGATTCCCGAGCGGATATGGAGAACCTGATCCTGATAATCATAGGTGAAGAAAAACCACCGCAAAAACCCTGTGAGAAGACTGAGACCTAAAAATCCCAGAACAAAATAGAGGGAGGTGCGATTCTCAAAAATCCCATCCTCCATGCGAAGCCTCAGTCCCAAGGTGAAAACAATGGGAAGGAGAAAGCCCTTCAGCTGCTTGAAAAATCCGGTAAAAATCATAATAGGGTGGGCTCTTTGTGGACTAAACATCGTCATCACTCACTCTTGCCAGAGAGGAGATGAGGTCTCTCAGTTCAAGGGCCCTGGTCATCTTTAAGGCCGGGATCTTGTGGGTGGTGCCCGCCGTTGAGATGGAGAGGGTTGCCAGCTTGAAATAACGGAGAATCGGTCCCTGCTCCGTATCCACATGCTGGATTCTTGCCATGGGGACCAGGCTTCGGCGAATCACGATGATGCCGTACTGAATATCCACCTCGTGCTCACGAATTTCGTAGCACCAATAGCGCAAGCGGATGGAGGGAATAATGCCGATTTGAAAAACCCCCACCAGCAGAGAGAATCCTCCGAGAATCCAGGCAATCCATCGGGGGAAAGGTCCGAGGAAATGGGATGCCGTAAAAAATCCCGCGATGAGAAGGAGAGAGAGAAAAAAGTAAATTCCCCCCGTCACCCGCCAGGCGGTGACTGCTTTTTTATCGATGCGTTCTTTAGGCTTTTGGTAATCCATGGTGTACACGTCCCTTCAAGAATTCTGTCTACTGTTATCCTACAGGAGAATTACACCTCGGTCAACAAAATCTTTACTTCTGCGTAAACCCCTGAACTTTGGATATGAATGTCATAACAGGAAAGACCGCAGGAAGCAGACAAAAGCATACAATAACATGCAAAAAAATACAATAGCATGCAAAAAAATACAATGAGCGAAAGGATCGGGTGAAGGAAATGGGAGAGAAAACGACCGAGCAAAATGGAGTGATTTTACAGGCCTTTCACTGGTATACAAAGGCTGACGGGAATCTGTGGAACCGGGTTATCGAGGAATCAAAAGGGTGGGCGGAAAAAGGGATTACAGCTCTCTGGCTTCCTCCTGCCTATAAAGGTGTTGCGGGAGGCATGGACGTGGGTTACGGTGTCTATGACCTTTTTGATCTGGGGGAATTCGATCAGAAGGGATCGGTGAGAACCAAGTACGGAACGAAGGACGAATATCTTGCAGCCGTTGATGCCGCCCACAGTGCGGGGATTGAAGTTTATGCCGATGTGGTGCTGAATCATCGTATGGGAGCGGATAAAGAGGAGGAATTTAAGGCCACCCCCATGAACCCGGACAATCGTCTGGAGCCCATCGGTGAGATGACGAAAATCAAAGCATGGACTCATTTTACCTTCCCCGGCAGACAAGGGAACTATTCCAAGCTTCAGTGGCACTGGTGGCATTTTAACGGAGTGGACCATAATGCCCTCAAAGAGGAGGATGCGGTGTATCTGATCGAAGGGAAGACCTTTGCGGAATCCGTGGATCAGGAAAAGGGAAATTTCGATTATCTGATGGGATGCAATCTGGATATGCACAGTGAGGATGTGATCAAAGAGCTCCATCATTGGGGACGCTGGTATCTGGATACCACAAATGTGGACGGCTTTCGCTTCGATGCCGCAAAGCACGTGTCGGCGGGATTCTTCTGTCCCTGGCTGACGGAGATGGAAAAGTATAAGGGGAAGGATCTGTTCGCAGTGGGAGAGTATTGGTCCTCGGACCCGGAGGCTCTGGCATCGTTTCTTGATTATACCGCAGGAGGCATTCATCTGTTTGATGTGAATCTTCATTATCATTTTGCCGAGGCAAGCAAACAGGGGGGCTATTACGACCTTCGACGGATTTTTGATGACACCCTTGTGAAATCTCATCCCCACCTTGCGGTAACATGGGTGTCCAACCATGATTCTCAGCCCCTTCAATCCCTGGAGATGGTTGTAGAGCCCTGGTTTATTCCACTCGCCTATGGGTTCACACTCCTTCGGATCGGAGGCTATCCCTGTCTGTTTATCGCCGATTATGACGGCGCACACTATAAGGATTACGGCAGAGACGGAAATGAATATGAAGTTGAAATGATCAGCCATCAGTGGATTCTGGACCGTCTGCTGGAGGCAAGAAAACGTTTTGCCTGGGGAGAGGAGCGGGATTATTTTAATGATCCGAACTTAATCGGATGGACACGCTTCGGTCTCGAGGAATATCCCGGAGGCATGGCGGTGGTGGTCAGCAACAAAAGTGACGGCAGCATTGAGATGGTGACGGGAAACCCGGAGACCACCTATTATGACATTACGGAGCACGTGAAGGAGGAAGTGACAACGGACAACGAAGGAAAAGGGTTGTTCGGTGCGATCGGGACGAACATCTCGGTTTGGGTGCCGAAGGGGTAAGACGAAAGTACCTCACCCTCGGACTTAATGACTGATTTATTGTTCACCTGTGTAAAAAAATAAATGCCGGGTAAAAAGTGAATAAGCACTCGTGACGAGTGTAGTGAGTATATGATCCTGAAGGATCAGGGATTGGCAAGGTCGGGGGGCCCTGCCAAGTTTCTCAGCGATGTTTCTCTATCATGATACCAGGGGGTAGTTGCGAAGAGGACATTGTTGAGAGTAAAGAAAAGGGGGATATAAAACATTCCGCAGGCATGAAAGAATGTTGAAACCTTGAGCAGTTCTTTAAGGATCCCAGGCTTTTGAACCGGAACCGAGAAAGATTGGGCTTTAGGACGGTAGACCTTCTTCGGAGCAGAGTGATAAGCACGGCTTTTCTGTTTCCGTCGGAGCCATTCGCGTTAAAAGCCATAAAAAGTAATCAGCCATGGTTTTTAAAGAACGAACTCCCCCTTGATTTTCGGGACAGAAAGCTCTTTTCCATTCAGGGAAAGGAGCTTTCTTCATGGGTAAATAGAAAGTAGACGGGTATACATTAAATAGTCAATCAAATACGTAGTGAGCAAATGAAAAAAATGGAGGTGGAGGAAGTGAAAATATTAGTCGGATATGACGGATCGGACTCCAGTAAGAAGGCCATTGAAAAGGCCAAGGAGCTGACATCCACGTGCAAAGTGTTTGAAATCATGATCGCCCATGTCCATGAGCGGGAGGGACTTGAAATTTCTCCTTATTACAATGCAATCGATTTGATGCGGCTGGATTCCGTGAAAAAAGAGGTTTTCGGAGCGGAACTCAAGGAGATGCAGGAAATCGCAAAGGAGATCGACTCCGGAACTGTAAAGACCAAAATTCTTGAAGGCGCTCCTGCCAAAGTGATGGCAGAGTACGCCAAGGAAGAAGGCTATGACCTCATAATTGTTGGAAGTCGGGGACTTAGCGGAATCAAAAAGTGGCTTCCCGGAAGTGTCAGCAGTAGCATCGTGAATAACTGCTGCGTCAGTGTCATGGTTGTGAAGTAATCAGTGCATAGCTGTGAAATGCAATAAAAAAATCCCTCTACTTATTTGGTAGAGGGATTTTCTCTGCAAGTTTTCGGTTCAGCTTCCGGTAAATCTCCTGCATATAGGGCTCTGAGGAGGCTTTGACTGCTTCTTCAAGACTGAACCAATCCACCAGTGCATTTTCATCGGGCTTTGATTCCAAGGGCTGGGTGTCATCGGCAACCAGAAGATAGGTCAGGTTGTAATGGAGATGGGAGGCAACACGGCTCCCGTTTTTCATGTGTCCGTCCACGGTGAGAACCTCCAAGCTGTATATGGAGTCGGAGTGGGGAGCAACACTTCGAATCCCTGTTTCCTCCATGGCCTCTCTGAGAGCCAGGCGAAGGAGATCTCTTTCACCATCGGCATGCCCTCCCGTCCAGGCCCAGGAATCATAGATGTGGTGGTAGATCATCAACACCTTTGTAAAGGAGGGGTTGACGATCCAGGCAGAGGCGGTGAGGTGTCCCGTCAGGTTCTCCCTTGTCCAGAAGTTTTCCTGGCTTCTCAAAAAGGAAAGGAAGGCTTCCTTGTCCGCTGATTCCTGTCTGTTACAGGGTCTGTAGTTTGCGATGTCAATCATCAGTTCCTTCGTTCCGTGATCCACAGCGTGTCCTCCTTTCCCGGATCAATCGATGTTCAATTGAAACAGTTTGCTTGCGTTATGGATAAAGATGACTTCTTTGGCCTTCTCATCAAGGTCCAACGTTTTGACAAGAGATTGATGCTTTCCGATATCGCACATTCCGAAGTCCGTACCGAACAGAACTTTATTGCGATTGTTTTTCATGGTTTTTGCGAGGATATTTTTGATCCTCTCCTCACCGGTCTCCTCCAACACTTCTTCATCGGCCAGGCCGGAGGTGTCGTAGTAAATATTTGGATACTCTATGGTCATCTCGAAGCAATACTCCACCTGGGGCCAGTAATAGTGAGCGATGACAATGGGAAGATCGGGATACTCCTTGGCAATCATGGCAATATAGCGGGGATCAGTGTATTTCTGATCATCAGGGTATTTTGAGGATCCGCCGGTATGGATCACCAGAGGCTGACGATATTCCTGCAGGAGCTCGAAGACCGGAATGAGTCTTGAATCATTGGGAAAGTGCGGGTCATGTCCGGGAAAAATCTTCAGTCCGTGGATCCGCTGATGAAGAAAATGATCCCGCAGGCCTCGAATGCTCTCAGGGCAGACCTTTAAAATGTTGATGGTTCCCATCACGAAAATCCTCGGTTCATCTTTAAAAAGACCCAGGCACTCCTCCAGATCCCCAATGGCCGATCCTTTGACGTTATCGGGAATGACGATGGCATATTCAACACCATGCCGATCCATCGCTTCGAGCAGGAGGGTTTTTTTCTCCTCCAGGGTGGATAACCCGTCAAAAGCGGGAAGATGGACATGGCAGTCGATGATTTTGTTCAAAGGAACAACCTCCTTTCGGAACACCTTCATTCTTAACAGCAATCTAACATACCCTTAACACTCTCTTAATGATCATTCGTGTTTTACGGGCTATAATAGACTTAACGGTTGAGCTTGATGACGGTACCCCTTCGACAGACCGGAAGAAGAAGCACTGCTTATCCGGACCGGTG